>Ga0126343_10000554_pt1 | contig 14826 bp, 5 predicted proteins | sample Cyp2metagenome_FD_92531 | JGI IMG/M metagenome (GOLD analysis project Ga0126343, IMG submission 92531) | Coral microbial communities from Lord Howe Island, Old Settlement Bay, Australia - Cyphastrea 2 metagenome | ecosystem: Host-associated > Invertebrates > Cnidaria > Coral ... | reverse complement strand
TGTTGTGAGTGTAGTATAATTTATAAAGCACAGAAATAGATAATGAATCAAGATTTCACAGAGAAAAAAGCACTATTTGTTTGAAAAAAAATTCGCGCAGAGGGTTTCACCTGAAAAAAAAAAATCGTGCACAAGTAGTGAGCAAAAAACAAAATTTCTGCAACTTGAAAATTCCCCTCCCCCCATCACTTTTCTAATGGTCCGTTCCCAAAGTGCCACTATGATCAAATTTTTACCCCTTGATTTTTTGGATTAATCACATAGAATTCTACGAAAGATTTAAGACGCCGTTTACCGTTTACAAATGTCTGCATTGGTTCCGGAGATATTGAAGCTTGAAAAACGACTAAAATATGCAAATGAGATGACTGATGACGTTATACACTCAACCAAATAATACATCAAGTTTATAATAGTGCTATCTTCGTCAATTTACAGCAGAAACCATTGAAACTTGGCAAGCTAATAGTTCTAAACGCAACACACTCACAGCCTCAACAATTTCCGTTACCATGGCAACCTACTCTTTTCCAGTCCCTCCAGCCTGATTTCAATATTTTAGTGGTTCTAAGCTTGGAAGACATTAAACAAGGCTATGAACTCAACCTAACGTATTTAAATGCTTGCTGGATCATGCAGATAATACACCATTGGCAATAAACAGTATAGAATGCTTCAAGTGGTCAGAAAAGCCTTTTATATCGTGGAGGTCTTGACTCCAGTATGTTGCCATGGTAACAAAAGATGTAAGCTCATATCGCAGAGCATCTCTAGTAGAACCTTACTGTAAAAAATCAAACATTTCTGATAAAAATTGACTGAGACATCCTTGTTTATCATATTTGATCAAAATTTGGTTGAGTGTATGACGTCATCACTTGGCTAATTTGCGTATTTAAAAAACTTGAATATCTCTGGAACGGAAAGAGATATTTGAAAACAGTAAACGGCATTTCTATCCTTATGCAGGCTTCATGTTTATGTCTTAAAATCGCTTAGATTTGAAAGATGCGATTTTCGTCATAGTAGCACTTTAAACCGATAAATCTCGTACTCTAAAACTGTCAAAACGTGTTAAATCATGCCACACGACGACTGCATATGAAAGCCAAGAATTTTACATAGGATAAGACAAATTTGATATCTCTTTAGCTTTCATCATGCGACTTTTTAAAACCGATCTGTGCCATACTTCGAATGGTCTTCGGAAACTCGACATTTTTATATAAATTAATTCAAGCTGACATATCATTAAACTGATTCAGTGCAACGTTTTTATATTGACGTGTTTAAATCGTACTCCAAAGTTTCAAGACTTCTTCCGAACCAGGCTAGGCACTGTTCAGAATTGGGTATTGCAGTGGAGGTTATTTAGAGCGACTGATTAACAAATCTGGTTGTTTTCTCGCCATATGTACTACCCTGGATGCAAATCGTGTTATCCTACTCGTCATCCCATGCATTCGATTTGCTTATCACGACTCGGAGGACCGACAGGAAAAGCCATCCACTTGCACCTTTTCGGAGACTTCACCATGGCACTCTTAAGAATGCGGTGTCCAGCTAAACGTTACGCTCTTTTAAATGTCTGACACAGTGTTATTGGACCTCTTTGTAATCAAACTGTTGTCATTTTGTCCATAATGATCATTATGGAGTGTCGTTTTGTCTTGCCACCATCGGAGCTGGAATCTAATGACTTTGATGTAGAGTTCTCTTTTGGCTGCACCAACTTCCCATATGCATACATTTCTTTCAGGGATCGAGTATTTGGGGAAGGGGGTGAAAATGGAATGTTTTCCTCATTTTTATTTCCACTGCGGAAAGTGCTTCTGACATGAGTGTGACTCGTTGTGAATTGCTTGTCTGATCGTTTTTTCCCACTCGAATTGAGGCTTGCATAAGATTCAATGTGCAGGGCTTGCAGAAAGGCGCGACGAAATGTCTTGTTGAAAGTTACGTAGAGGGCTGGATTGATGGCACTGTTGGCGTGGCCGAGCCAGAAAGATAACAGAGTAAGAAACGGTGACATGCAGTTGTAAGTCTCCGTTTCAAAGTATATGTAGTAGTGCATTGTGTGAAGAGGAAACCAACACACCGCAAAGGCAACGGTTACTGAAAGGAGCATCTTTACGACTCGTTTCTTGGCACTGTTGATGTTCGCATCGCCGCCGCTTGCAGAGCTTCCGGCAAAACTGTCTTTCCACAACTTCTGGACTATCATTGAGTAGAGAATCGCCATGAGAAGTAAGGGTAAAGCATAAAGCATAACGAAGATTCCAATGGCGAAGAATTTGTTCAAGCCGACCGGCATACCCTGCCAGTCGGGATAGCAGAAGTACCGTTCATCCCCTGGGATTGCTTGTCTGACGGTGTACACTTTAAGTTGGAGTCCCATGATGCCGATGGCGATTATCCAGATAACAACTAATGAGACCTTTGAGGTCCTAAGGTTAAGACAGGTTTTCCATATAAAGACGATGGATACAAATCTGTCCACCGTGATGACGATGAGCGTGATGACTGATGCTGCGATGGATACTGTCTGCGAGAAATTGATTGTCTTACAGAGGATCGAGCCCACAGGTCCACCGAACCATTGAAACCCCACGAAGAGATGAGCGACAGAGTATGGCATGATGAACACTGTTATTAACAGGTCTGCAATTGCCATATTGACGATCAAAAGGTTCACTGCACTCCTCATGCTCTGTCTCTTGAAGACCACATGCAGAACAAGAGAGTTGCCCAGAAGAGCGATGGGAAAAATGATGGCGTACAACACAGTTAAAACAACTTGTAATGACACTGTCTTTTCTGACATACACATGGCCTCAGTTGTTCCGTTTTCTGAAATGAAAACAAGACAAAAAAAAATTAATAATAAAATTCAGTTCAAAGAGGACAGACCACGATCTGAGTTGCGGCTCCTGTAGATATCTTATTGCCGTAACTTTTCATCAGTAGGATGCCTAAAATTCGTGCAATTCCACAATTGGTTTCGGCTCCATCAATTCCTATACCAATTGTAGAACATTTTAGGTGGAGCCACCCACAACTTGAGCACAGTTCATAACAGTTCATGATTTTTCACCTATTAGATCAGCCGATCATCTTGCCTGTAGTTCACATGAATGCAGCGGCTTTTTCAGTTCGATACTTCATGCTACTTTTTGAAACAGTGCAAGTTAAATGATCTTGTGATTGGTTATTTCAGAACCACGTTCAGTAATAGTGTCCTTACGAGTAGGCGTGACTCAGTCAGTTGAGGTGAAAACGTTTTTGCAATCTTAAACTTCATGTTGTTTCTTCCAGCTAAGTTAAGAGATTCTAAGCACTTCTGCATATAAGAATATTTGAATGTAACTTTAACACTCTATAGACGGAAATAATTTCAATAGCGACCCCAGGTTGGGTATGGTTAATTAAATTTGAAGTTTTACGATTCAACTTACACAAGACTGCTATGATTGATATACCATTGATGCCATAAAATAGTTCACGTGCAGTATTACACGATTTTTGAGAGCCCTCCTTTGAAATGCATACCATTACTAAAACAGACAACTGTACAGCATGGTGAATGGATTGATTCGTCTTTGTTATGATGTCGAGAAGTAACTTTACGCTCATCATCGTGACTTGTTTTCGTTTAAGATAATCAGCACAACTCCTTTTGGCTAAAATACTTGATGAAACTAAGGACTCTTGCTCTTTCAAATTCCAGACAACAGAAACAAAATAAAATTGAAAGATATTTGTAATTATGTGACCAATTGACATTGTCATTTTCTTTCAAATTACACATTGCAATGGAAAAATAATCAGAATTGTTTGTCTTGCTCTTGACCTATGCAATGCTTAAACGATCCGTTCGTAATTGTTTGCATTTTATGACTCATTAAGAACTGTTGAAAACATATTTGTCGGCCAAGCGAAACTGTCAGTTGCGGATTTTGATCGCAAAGAATTAGGCAGGAGCGGTCAAATGTACGAAAGACGTTTCCATTTGTCTGACAAATGACTGAGTATCAAGTCAGGTAGCATTGACGTTCAAGTTTTGAACGTGAAAACATGCAAAAATCTACTTTTTCATAAGCGATCAAAATGACATTATTCGCATTAAAGATAAGACAAGCTTGAATTAACATTCTAACGGAACCATAGAATCTCTCCGCCGTATGGTTAGTTTCAATCTGAAACTGTCTTTAAGTGTTTACGCCATTTAAAGACCCTCGTTATAGGTCAACGAGGTATCTTTATCTTAAGTTGAAAGCAATAAACATAATAACAAAACACTTAAAAAGAAGATTTTATCGGTGAAAAGAATTTAGGCACAAAACATGTTATTTGCGAGTGGTGGACTTTGGTAAAGTAGAGATGCGCGCTCTGACATGATTTAAAATGAAGTCTACGTCACTTTGAGTGAACTTTGACAGTAATTGTCTTTAACTACGTATACATCAATAAGTGTTGTGGTAGTTATGCATTTACTCCCTGTAACCTTTACGTACAAGGGTACTGTTGTCATTCCCACTTAGGGTAAGAGAATATTCAGATGTTATACATTCCTAGGTTATCCCACGAGTTGAGAACAAACAGGTTTCATAAGGTTTCGTAAACAGTTTGTGCAATAAATGCTGAGCGTTTTAGTATAATCTGCTCTTCTAAAAATTAGAGTCGTTAATATTGTAAACCGTTTAATAATCAATTTTCCTGAAAACCAATCCTTTAACCGTTTTGCATTGCCCGCAGTCAGAAGAAGGTACCTAGAGAACTTTAGACATCAGCAGCTCGTTTCTCGAAAGCCCCGGAAACTTTTCGGACCCGCAAAGCCATTTTTAGTTCAGCTGAAACTAAAAACGGAGAGGTGTATAGAGGTGAAACTTTTTGTACGAAGGGAACCTCTGCTCATATTGAAAATACGTGAATAAAACAGCTCGGTAATCAAAAGCTTCGAGATTTGGCTATGGCTTTAATTTCCGGGCTCAAAAACTTTTCGGGACCTTCGAGAAACTGGTCACGGATCTGAAAACCAGTTTCTCTTTGTAAAATTGTTGTTTTTACACTTTACTAGAATGGGTGAAAATAATTATTAGGGTGTGCGTATCAAGTACGTGAGGGGAAAGCGACATTGTGAGGTGAAAACTTGCCAGCTAGAATATTTTAAAAAGATCTATCTTATAAATTTTCGTGCTCATCTTACATTTCATGAAAACAGAATTCCCCAGGTTTCTAGTTGTCGCCCAGGTATCAAAACTCGGTATCAAACATCCTCACTGAAGTACGATGTTCAGTACATATTATTAAAACCTGGATCATGGTATATGTAATGCATTTCAAGGGTTTCCATTGGCTTAGCCATCATGAGTAAAGAGCCATTACACCATGCTCTACAGATTTGTTAAGCGTTCACGTTTAGGCATTCTTACGCCGTTTATTTCAGATTAGATTTCTTCGTTTTTAGAGCGTTTTTACAAAACTATTCCACTCGTGCTAGATGGATATGAGACGATTATAGCCAACGAGGCGCCGGTAGCGCTTCGTTGGCTGTCTACTGTCTTACATCCAACTCGTGCTCGTGAAATGCTTTTCTCGTAGGTAGTAATACATTTCGTACTGAGACCATTTGTGTCGAAGCAATAAGGATAAAGAATGAAGGGTTTAATAACAGTACGTTTATAATTTCTAATTGCGATCGGCTGGGAAAGGCCTCAACTGTCACGTGACGTGTGCAATAGCAGATTTGAAATTAACCTCTTCATTACAACTCGTTCGGAATGAAGCAGATTCTTTACCATATCTGCCACTCTTATAGGGTGTTCGAAACGAGGGAAAGGAGATGATTGAAACGTGCAACCAGCGATTAATCCCGAGCTTTTTATCTAAGTTGTTTTTTGTTTGTTTAAATTAAAGTGCATGCTAAAAGGTTTCAAAAACTAAACTCGGCGTTAGTCTACTGATTATGACGGCCGTATCCGAGTTTTCAGTCTTACCAACTAGTCAATCAGTCATTGTTAAAATCTGATATTTTTCCTTCTTTTGTACGAGAATCTTAATCCTGTATTACCGAGTTATGTGTTCCGAAATAGGGCCCAGAATATTACCCCAGATGATATATATAATAATCATGAAGTAATAATAGGAAGACGTAAGTTTAACACTCTTAAAGCAATGGTGAACTAACCTGCTTGACTTCAGCATTGACCGGCCAATGTTAGAAATTAACGTTGTGCCCAAAGGACTGAACTGATTATTCTTAAGTGGGTGTTCTGAAGCTTGGTTGCGTGACTTAGAAGCAAAATAATTGGTCGATTGCTGCCTCGCATGTGACCATCTATTGAACCACCTCACATTGGTGATGACTGGTAGTGTCTTAGTAGCATTAATGAGTGCGACAAGTGCACGAAAAAGCTTGTTGAAAACCTGTTCGGCTCAATACGGTTTTCTTCAAAAATACCCATTAGTTATATCTTTATAGGTTTCGTCTCGTATTAAAAATTGGCATAGCGTTCAGTGTATGAATGATGAAGGGGTGTTAGCTTCTCACACTGTCTCGTGATATTCTGAAGACACGTGTTCAAAAAAGGGGCTCTCTGTGTGCTCCCTGTTTAATATCCCTTTTATTTTTAACCTAAGCATCCTTAGTTTTTCAGTATCATTTAACGTAACTTCTTTCGAATTCATCAATGCATGAAGAGACTGTAAAAGATTGAGTTTTTTTTTTCTGTTTAGTTATTTATGAGACAAGTGCAGGACCCTTTTGATAACACTTCTTTCTATTAGAACTGATAAGATATCCTGTTTAAATATTTGCATTATTATAACTATGAGTTAACTCTGCTTTAAAATGAAAACGTTCTGAGGAGTACGCATAACTTTTATTTAAGGATTATTCTAAAGGTTTAATAATTTTTTTGCTTATGAACAAGTATCATTGTAGTAACTAAAAAATTATAACATCGAACATGTCTCAAATCCTGTACATCGAAGCTATAAACCTAAACAGCACGTAACGCATGCGTGATTACGATATTACTGTATTGACCACTTTAGATGACATACCGTACGGTAGTGACATGTTTACTGCTTATGTTCTTTTAAATTGTTTTGTAGGTCATTTTAAGAACGCTTGCACTTTCTTTGACAAAAATAATTCACCCTCTTACCCTAAACTTACAGTCACAATCTTAGCTTCAGTTTTGCGAAGATCGCTTTCAATGAGTCCAAGAACCCATTAATTATACGTTTCTCAAGTTAGATTAACTGGCTGAACTGACCAATATAAAACAATAGATTACTCTATCTATTTCATAATTTGCGTCGTCTGTAAGGAAGCAAGGTTGGCAATGATGCACGCAATTTTCTTGAGCTGTAAGCAAGTAATCTAGTGGAATCTGTGTATATGTGTTAAGGTTTTTAAAATTGACAAACATGGGCGAGATCAGCTAACAGATTTCTCGACCCGGAAGACAGATTCACATAACATTCACTTGGCAAACACACAAAAAGCTTTGAGCTACTTGACTATCAAGTTATTCACTTCAAAAATATAGGACCCTTCAGTTCTAAATTATACTTAATATCAATGGAAAAGCTTACGGGCCCACTTCAGAAAGATTATAAAAACACACTTATCATTGATAATCGTTTCGACAAACAAAAGAAGAAAAACCACGTTAGCATAAACGTAGTCATAGCTTTACGTGATTGCATAGTTAATCTTTCTGTGCGGCGTTGTGGAAACTTTTCAAATCTTCAATGTTGATGTCCACAAGTGCATATACAAATTATACGCAAAGGTATTTGTTTCGTTACAAAGCTCGTGACAATTTTAACCACCACCGAAACGACCCCTGACATCATAAAAGCTATTTTGATACCCCTAAAAGAGTGTTATTTGCCCTTAAGTCAGTAAAAGACAACTGATATTAAGTTCACTGGCTAATGGCTATAAAGATATCCATTACGGACATTTTGATTTCAATGGATTTTGCCAACATCATGCTAGCAGGCAAAGAACTAATTGTCACGTATCGACAGTGAATCGATAATGAACAATCCGGCATAGTTTTGGGAATAATTCGCAGTGTTCGTAAATTTTTTATTATTCCGAAATGCTTTGGTTACTATGCTTTGAACGAAGAATAATAGGAATCAGACCACATTTTGGAATCTACGCCGATGTGAGCTGAGATTTATTTGATTTTGAAAAATTCTCTCATTTCCATATCGACAAGATATATCGACAAGATTGTTCCTGAGTCCATTTTGAGGAAGAAGCAACTGTAGAACTAGTACGAAACCTGTCTATTCTATAGACGTCCTACTGGCTACAAATCATGACTCGAAATTAGTTTGAAGTATGAAAAATTATTTTCGGAATCCTTAAAATTCTTCTATATGAATTTTAGTTGTATAATTGTAAAGGTCTTATCTTCTCAAGTGCATCTAATGTAGGACCACATTCAATGGAACCACGAAAGCGAGGTTTAGGTCACTCAAGATACACAAAGTATCAGGGGATATTTATGCTTCCATTTCCGTTCGTGCTTAGATCCACGTAAACAAAGCTAACACTGCAGTCATCAGGGGTAAGCAAGCTTACTTGTTTTTACTGTTAATAAGGGTTAATTAATGTTTTACCTCAATTGAAATAGCCTTTATTACATCTGAAGTGTAGTAATTTGCACACATATTGCCTGCTTGAAACGTTCAAGCTAGCACTGATGATGAAAATGATAAGCCGGCTAACAGGCTTAAGCTGTCTTAATCTTGTTGAGTAATGGAGATGTCCAATTTGTGACATAATGTCATGATCATAACCTACCTTTGTTTAACAATAGTGATGAATTTGCCATTTTTGGGTATCCTCTGTCCTACGGACGTTGTAATTCAGGTTTTACTCTGCAAGAATAAAGCAATGCAGTGCGTCACATATTTTCATAACCCATAGCACATTCATAAATGTTAAGTGGTCACGTAGATTCTAATTTTACTGCGTTACCTTAAATGATGAAGAGCGCATGAATGGTTTGGTGACCCCCTAAAGAGGATTCGGAATTATTAATTTATTTGTTTCAGAGTGCCATCAATGTTATTACAAGCTTTATTATGGATTCAAGAGATTCAAGATTCAAGATTCATGGTCTTGTTCTTTTCAGTTTTTGTGTTGTGGAGGCTATTTTTCAAAAGAATTAGAAAGCAATTAGGTTTGTTTACATCATTGCTAAGAACCTCTGTGGTATTACTGGACAATTTCGAGAGACTATTGCTATTTCACTAATGACTCATAAACGTCATGTGTCGGGTATGTTCCATTGAGCAATTCACAGATAATTGTCGAGTCAAGGGGTTAAGACCCCCCCTCCTTATCCCCTTGATTAAACTTGTATATTTACCACAAGGAGTCTTAACGATAAAATGTGAATGTCAGAAAACGTCAAAAATACTCACTTGCAAAGTAGCATTTCTTGTGTAAATTATTTGTTGTTAATTAAGTTGCCGTAATGGTGGGAAGACTAGGTTTTGTCTTTTCGGGCTAACATGTCATTACCTCAGTCTTGAAAGCAAAAACTAAGTGTTGCTGTGCGTTTAATACTAATTAAGAAATGGTCTTGGCGAGACAAATAATAAAACTTCATGTTGATAAACATGTTGTGGGATTCAAAAATCCTTCATCACTTAAAACACTGAGTGACGCTCAATTGACAGACGCAGCTAATCTTGTTATGAGATATTATCCAGGCTTTGTGTCTTAAGAGCTTTTAAACAATTTTTGGCCTACCACTCTTTTCCTAAAACGGCCGATTGCAATTAATTTAGAATACTCCATATTTTTCATATCAAAACATCGTTTGGGTCAACGATAAAGCATCTCAAATAGGAAACATAATTGTGCAAATATGAACTTTATAGAGCTGTAGCTAGGTAGTTTGGTAATTACCCGGCGTAGCTAATCGAATGAAACCGAACCAAAAACCAATCGAACCCAATCGAACCCAATCGTTCGACTGGACTTCGATTGGGTTTGGTTATCGAACTTAATCGAATTCACAAAAAAGTTCCAGTTCGATTAAGTTCGATTACCGAACCCAATCGAACTCAATCGACGCGATTGGTTCGATTTTGTTGGTTCGAAAAACAAAATGGTAAACCGTATACAAAATTGATAAGCATTAACTCTTAGTAGAATTGGAAGGAATTCACTTTTTAACTGAGTTTTAACTAGAGAAGCAAGTGAGAGATATTAACACCAGTTCAATGAACTGAAATCTTTATTGATTAGCTGATTCGAAATTGATTCATTCACATTATGAATATCGCTCGGGATAACACCGAACGGGGAACGGGGATATTTTTTAAAAGATTTATACCGTCGTAGCTAAAGCTTCGCTTAGATAACTAGAAAACGACCACTGCAACTGAATCTGGACGTACGCAACAGTGTACAGTGTGTGCAAAATAGTTACTACAAGCGCCGAAAAGTGTCCTCACTACCTCAAAGTATATTTCTATTAAAACTGCAAGTGGCGTTTGCAGAAGCTGCTGCAGAACGCAAGCAATGTATGCTAGACTTTCGATGTCACAACAGTTCATAAAATGTAAAAGAAATAACACTAATGCCAATAACAAAAATTTTTCCTTAACGTCATAATAAATTAAGTAAACAAAGTATGTAATATGTTCGATTGTTGAACTGTTCGATTACCGAAAGTTCGATTGCGTTCGATTGCGTTCGATTGGCAGAATTTTTTTGTGTCGGAGTTTGATTAAGTTCGATTGGGTTCGATTACCGAGCGTTCGATTAGCTACGCCGGGTAATTAATATCGTCTGATCTTCTAGTCAGACGTAGAAAACTAGAAGCCTGACCAAGAAGGATCATGTTGTAAGAAAATTGCAGGAAGTTGAACATGACTCTCCTGTGATGTTGTCATAGGAATCTTGAAGGAGGGGATGGATCTAGTAAATTATGTAATAATTCTCGGTAAAAGGTATTTATGGAATTGTAGGCATAAAGATATTAATTTAAACCGTCAATTAGTCACTTTGAGAGAATTCTTGAAAAGAAATACGAAACTGAAAAATATATTGCTTACAAATCGAATAGAATTATTTCTTTCCGTGATAAATGGAAATCCTATACTCCTTTAGGCAGCGTAAAAGTTAAACAGTATTGAACATTATATAGTGAATTTCGGACTTAGCAGCTGACATGATTATTTTTTTGTTGTGCAGACTTACACTAATAACATGCTAAAAGAAGCAAGGAGAAAGCTCAAATGAAGATTGCTGTAAACTGAGAAAAAAAAAAAATGACTCGCCTGGTTCGTCAGAGCGCTGGCGTGCATGCAATAATCAAAGTCAATCAGTAATAGCAGTTCTCTAACTAACAAAAAATATATATGCCTTATTTGTAGATGTTATTTGCTATTCTTTGAAACGACAAAGTAGTTATTTATTTCTCTTGTAGAGCCTACGACTTGTTCACTGGATCATGAACGTTGTCTTTTTGTGGTGTCGAGTTTTTTCAACTCAAGGAGTTACTTGTGCTTTGGCGGGGCTCACTTAGGCTTGTTTACATCATTGCCAATAACATCTATGATACTGGAAATTTTCAAGAGACTATTTCTAGATGATTCATACAGGTCCTATGTTGGGTACTTATTAGTGGAATTTGATCGAACGAGTCTGTGGCGAAAAATCCAGTCACTGAATAATTCACAGATAATTGTCTACGGAATAGGGGATCAAGGGATTAGACCTATATATTAATCATATCGTTGGAGTCGTAGTGATAAAATGTGAATGTTAGAGATGGATCGATCGTTAAACGTCAAGAATATTCACTTGCAAACTAGTGCATTTTGTGTGAACTAGTTGTCGTTAATTAACTCGCTGAATGTTCAGAAATCTAAGTTTTGTTTTCTATGTTTACATAACACTAATTCTGGAGGGCACAAAAGAAATTTTACTTCGTGTTTGACTCGTAGTATTCAATTACGAACCTGTCTTGGTATCATGATAAATTATTTCAAAATTCTGTTGGTAAAGATGTTTCTGGATTCAAAGTACCGCCTCATTATCGACAACAGTGGGTGATTCATAAAGTCATCGTTTAATTGGCAGACACAACTAATCTTGTTATGGGATATTATCCAAGCTTTGTCTCAAACAAAGCAGCATATATTTCCAGTGTCACTCTCTTAGGTTGTTAAATTCAGGTTTACAGCATAATTTTTGGCATACTTCCCCTCTCCTAAGGCGGTGGATTGCAATGAACTATGTCTGCTACATATCAAAACATCGTCTGGGTTAACAATAAATCATCTCGAATAGGAATGAACTTTATAGAGGTACAGCTACGTATATACTCTGTAATAATCGATGCGGCAATTATGTTGCCGCTTTCGTATAAAACATGACAAAATGCTCTCATAAACAGGAGTCATTGCAGGGAATAATCCTGATTCGCTTCACCTGCAGACTTAATTGTCTCACTAAGAATAGTACAGGCGAACAAGTCAAGAATTAGAGTTAAAAATGACAGTCCTTTAACCAAAACAATATGCATGCCTTACTTGCAACAATTCTGTCTTAGCGGCCCACTAGTTAACTATGTACCCTGAAACATGATGCTTTGATCGAGGGCGCGATTCTATTTCCTTTTGATCGAGGGCGCGATTCTATTTCCTTTTGTGTTTCACCGCCAAATTACGCAGACGGCTATGAGGACACTTAGTGAAGGTTTCAGTTCCGATTGACAAATAAAGATGAAGAAATTATAAGAGTGACCTTTGTTGGAATATTAGGCGAATGCGGAATAATGTTTGACAGTCTGTTGGAAACGCTTGAGAGACATCGGTTTCAATGAAAAACTTGACTTAGATCCAAAACATCAAGTGGCATACTTCTAAGAAATTGAACTTGAAACTCCGCTTTTCAACGAGGCATCCGTAGTCTCTATCCGAATAAAAACAGTCATGCGACTAAATTAGTCAGCTGAAGCACGTAGCAATATAACAGACTTGTGAGGGCAATTGATGGGCAATTAAGCCAAAAGATGCGACTTCTACTGAGGCGAGATTGATAAGATCTATAACGAGCTCAACAAAGCTTTCTTCCTTCAAGTGGCTGTGTACGCCTTATTACCTTCCCTACTGCGTGATGGGCTAACACAGCAGCTCTCTTTTCCAAAATTCCTTTTGGAGTAGTGTTATAGCCTAAAGTCACAACTTTTTCCACTGTTGTGGTAACGCTTACAAGTAAATAAATAAAATATAGCCCAACCTTCAGCCTATGTCCGTGAAGAGACGTAGCGTAACAGGCGGTGATAATGGCAAGAACGCCCTGTGTGTCGTCGCCCAGGGACGCCAGCTACTCCGTTCTCTGGGAAATCTAAAGAGGATAACAAAACCGAGGAAAAGGCTCCTTAACAGTGAAGTGCGCTCGTTTCACGATTGTTATTACAGTCGCACCACAGCTCCGTATTACACGTCTTCTCTGTTGGGATTAAAGTGTATTCCTGCGAGGACTAAGCTCTTTTGACAACATGATCTGCCAATCTGGCTTTATCGATTTCACCACAGAATAGCGTCTTAAGCGTGCTGAGAGAAGTGTATTATATTACCTTCCTAGCCGTGAAGTCCACTTGGTTGCGTGCTGGTTTATGGGTCACATTATTTCTATCAATCAACATACACCGAGGTCACGATAACGAGTTCCGACCATATGTAATTGAAAGTCCCGGAAGACCATCAAGTACATACCAGCGCGAAGAATTGTTAACGTTTTAAAAATCTAATCGGTTTGAAATCAGGAAAGAAGTGCACTTTAGTGCACTGAAACATATTGTGTGGATTTACCAGGAAGTAAAATGTTCGAAGTATTATGGATTGCCCACTGCTCTCCTTTGAAAAATGGAATTAAAAACGGTACAACCACAGCAACAAACCGATGAGAGTGCCGGATCTTAAGTAGACCTGGATCCGTAGAAATTTTAGAATACAAAATATAGACGGCACACTGATCCCAACGGCGGTTATGACCAAAATGAAATAAAACGGAATAAAGGACAAATTATTTTAAACAAAATTGCCCTAATTTTTCTTAAATTAAATTAATATTAATTCAGTGGTGATAATTTAATCCTCAATTCCGTTTTATTTCATTTTGGTCATATCCGTCGTTCAGTTGGGGTCAATGTGCCGTCTATATTTTGTTCTCGCTTGACAACTGGTATTCATTTTGCTGACTAAGACATGACTTACTTTTGTTGGCTTCTGTATGACGTACTTCAGTGTCGATATATCTCTCAGCCACCGAGTAATATTACTGTAAAAGATACTGTTATGGAAATATACTGAAAAGGAATAAGAGAATATTTTATGGCCATAAAGATATTTGTTGTATCACCGGAAAAGTGGACGATTGTAATCCTCCATCGTCTGTTTTTTTGCATGTATCACACTTACATGTTCGCCTGGTCATGAGATTCTTTAATGGATCGAGGATGTCGGTATCGGCCAAATTCGTAAAAGAGAAACATAGATGACATCCAACCTCGTTTTCCGGTTACAGCAACTGACTGTAAATGTTCCAATGATTTATCTAGATCTCTGTCGGCCATGTAATCGTATCACATGTGTAGACATTAAGTAAGAACGTGACGAAAACATCACCTATGCATTCATACGTCATCAGAGTAATTTTGTAATCTTTTGGATTAGATACGGATGTTTTGTAATTCATCAAGCAGATAAGACTTGAGGATTCCAGGGTCATTCAATTTGGAATGAGAAAGATAACTTGAAAGAACTTAAGCG
>Ga0126343_10000553_pt1 | contig 14842 bp, 7 predicted proteins | sample Cyp2metagenome_FD_92531 | JGI IMG/M metagenome (GOLD analysis project Ga0126343, IMG submission 92531) | Coral microbial communities from Lord Howe Island, Old Settlement Bay, Australia - Cyphastrea 2 metagenome | ecosystem: Host-associated > Invertebrates > Cnidaria > Coral ... | reverse complement strand
AGAAGGTTCGAAATGTATCACATGCTGTCTTCGCGAAAAGGCATCAATCTCCATTTGCAAGAGATTAAAATGGATTTATCCCGAGGAAACGAAAAGGCAATTGGTATTTTCGTTTCTGGCAGTCAAGCCAAACTGTTGGGCTGGATTCCAAAGGAAATCATTGGTGAAGTGGAGAGAATGGGCCAAGTGCAAGACTTAAAGATAAGTCTTATAACTTTCAAGGAGAAAGAAACCTCATTTCATTTTAGTAAAATTGATTGTGTCATAAAAATTTTCCCGTCTGAATCGTAATTCGTAAGCTTCTCCGTATTTTTGTACTAGTTCATTGAAGAACATTGACACAGACTGTAAAAACATTCTTTTAACTCTGGAGTTAATGATAACAATTCATGCCATGTCATGTGATACCTATTATGTTAACCTGTGTAATTGAAACATAGTGTTATTGAATTAAAAATAAGTAAAATTGGATATCCTACCTGTGTTAATATTACAATTACATTTTCTCATCTATTCACTGATTGTTTTCTTTACATCAGTTTCTTTTTTCACTAATTTATTTTCCTGCCTTCTGCCAAATATTTATGCCGCTAAAATAGATAATATATGATGATGACTATAATTACTAGTAGAACTAGTATCATACAGTCACCAAATGGTATAGTTTGGTGTCTGAATGCTATGTAACAATGATTGATGAAAATCAGGCCTTGGTTCTTCGAAGGCTGGATAGTGCTATCCAATGGATCAATCTCTATCCAGTGGATAGAGCAATTAGTTTCCCTAGTACTTATCCACTGTATAGTGATTTATCATTCTGTTGAACAGCGCTATCCGACACTTGAACAACCAGGGCAAGGTCTCCATACTGCACTTGCCCAATTAGGAAAAAAACTTCAATTACTCTTAAATAAGATTGGTCCTCAGACAACTTTGGAGCTCATCTAAAATTTTGTGATGAATTTTCTTTATAATTGGGCAACATGGAGACTGTTAGGTATATATACAGGAGACATAGAAAGATTGCAAGGCATCTTTACATGTATGTTACTAAAGCATGCTATATGTTTTAACCCTTATCACCTCAACATTAGGTTGACTATTTTCCCTTAACTCGCCTTAACTCGCCTTAACTCGCCTTAACTCGCCACTGATAGGCGAGCTCAATTTTTCCTTTTCTCGCCTTAACTCGCCTAAACTCGCATTAGCTCGCACAATCTCGCGGCGAGTTAAGGTCCCAGAGTAGGCCTGCAATTACAGATATGACAATAATTTTTAAACAGAACCAACCAAAACTGTAAACAAAACCACTACCAAAGGGAAACATTTCAAACTGATAAACAAATATTGAATCAAAAAATGAGGGCAGAAGATGCGCGTTCTGAGTTGTCATTAATGATATTTGTCTTACGATGCAGTTCGGTGACAACCTCGCACGTGAGGGAGCATGTGTGTGTTTTTACCCAAGTTCAGTCTGGAAGGCTAAGACAGCCAGGCGAATTTAAGCCCACAACCTCACACACACGTGCAGTGCTCCTTGCCTCTAGCCCGATACAAAGTATTTGAGGGTCGTAAGGTGTTGCTCTTAAGAAACTTTTGCGCGGCTTCAATATAATCTGGTAGGAGAGCATTGGTTGAGAATTATTATTATTAAGTCTGTTCGGTGAGTTAGTTGATTAAGACACTACTCGCTCAATTTTCCCTGTAAGCATTAGATCATATGATCCGGGGTGGTTTTGCAAGATACTTTACTGCGAGGTATATCACAATTTGCAACACAATTGGCAGAGACACGTTTGTACTCAATTTCGCGCGATTTCCGGGATATGCATGGTACATCGGATTAAAGCAAACCGTAACTCGCTGTCTATTATTTTTCTGTCTTTATTTCGTAGTTTGAATTGTAGATTATGTCGCCTAAACATTGATTATGACTCATAATTCGAGAGAGCTAATTTTCTACTTGGCATGCAAAAAGTCTTTTATTTTCATGAAATGCTTCTTTATGGTTACATTTCTATCGACCGACACTCGACCGACTATCGACCGACATAGCGGTGGAGACTATCTACAATAAACATGATCCGTGTTATCTATTGTCTGACTCCACATTGAACTAATTGAACTGATTGAGGAGAGCATTTTTACAAGCATGGTCTCCCTATACGTTTTGAATAGAATCCATCAACGAGCCGTATGGTCTATTCCGATGAGTGCAAAGTCCAAAAAACGTACCATTCTGCTGACTCGGGTGAAAAAGAAGCAGCTATATAATTATTAGAACGACTATATTTAGCATACCGGCAGAATAAGTACTCTTTCTAAAACCTGTCGATAGCAAATGGTGCTTTATAGTTGAGCATTTTGAGTTAAACTGGATAAAACGCGTAAGCCACCAATGCTGTTCCAATCATCATCAGTTCTGTGGGAGTTATCCGACCTTTGGAGATTTAAGATTTTTAGCTATTAGGCTTTAAGAGCCGTGGATCGTTCTCACGAATTATGCTTTCGGCAAATGTTTCTTAGGTAAATTAAATCTAGAAAAGGCTAGTTTTGGTTACAAATTGCGTTAACGCGATCCACCGAAAATATGTTAACATACTTACTGAATTCATTCTACTCGCAATCACAACTCCCTATATTTTTAAGATCAATCACTTTAAACCTGTACACAAATAATAAAATACCGCCCATCGTCTGTGACCTGCTCGCACCATCATTATCCAGACAATCAAATTTATACTTTACCTTGAAAAATGAGGTATGGTTAGTCTTTCTGGATGGCAATAGTTCTTGAAGCTTGCATCAGGTTAGGAACTGAGTAGAAAACCAGCCGAATGTCTCAAGATGAATAAAAAAAAGAAGTCGTAGAAGGAAAATAAGCTTGTTATGAGTGCTGCGACCGCGTCGATCACTGAGCGAACGATAAATTCCACGTCTTAATCAGCGGTCGAAGCGATCAAGATTAACACTGAAAAGAAGTCAGATTTCATGTTCTTTTATACCTTCGAAAAAAGCTTATTAAAATTAATATATTTGGTGGATACTAATAAGATATTATAGGAAATGAGTATTTTTAGAATTCAAGTTCACTTGGAATGTCACTTTGGAGTATTTGACAAATATTCTTGGTTTGTTTTGACAGCCGCCTCATTTTTCCTTTTCATTACTTGCAATTCGTGCAAAGATTCTGATGGATAAACACATACGCCAACTACGTTGCAATTTTCAAGAAATAATTCAGAAAAAGGCTGAGTTGTTGGGTGAAAAAAAAAGTAAACTTGAGAAGCCAAAAGCAAATATCAGAGTTGACGATATTGGGAACCTTTGCGATATTGCAAAACAAAGCAAAATACCCAACTGTCAACTTAAGTCTGCTGTGAGAAATCATTCACAATACACTTCACTCCCTCTTAAGTGCAGACACAAAACAGTTGCTGTCTATGATACGCTTTTTCAGGAGGGGTAAATAGTCACCTCTATACTGAGGGTGTAAACATTAGGTTATAATTCAAACTTTCCCATTCTCAGAAACAATTAATTTGATTAACATACGATCTAGTAATAGATTGTGTATTGTTACAACTGATTATTAAGGCGCTAGATGCAGTTCTTAAATCTGGTCTATTAGGACTGCGAGAAGGTTTAGGAAAATAAGATTTAATTACTCAGACCAAAGTTATAGAAACAATCAAAGGTGGTTGGGGTTTAGGAGCTGGAAGGTTACAGTTCGTTTGAAGACAGGTCTTCCCCCCACCTTTGCCAACCCAACTACAGACGCCATACAAATTTTTGATTAAAGGAAGAATTCTTACAAAAAAATTCTGTACGTTAAAGCAATATAAGTTGTAAACGCGTATGATTACTAAATTGGTCTATTTTTTTGACTGAGCAACAAAATTTCACCAGCAATTACTTTTTGAAACTACACAGTTATTTTCATTGAGGAAAGGTTTCGCATCAACTTTATAACAAAGTTTCTTTCGCCAAATATAGAAAGGATAATTCAACAGCCAAAATATTTTTGCGAATGTTCAAGTTACGATGCAAAGAAGTGTTGGATATTTTAATTCACATTCCATCTCAGATTCATTGATATAATATAGTTTTAAATAGAAATCATGACTGTAATGGGTATATTTAGACTAGCTATGTACATGTCAGAGTTTTTTGAAGAGATTTTTATAATGGTATCGAGAACAAGCATGCAAAATTCAAATATAAGATTGGAATGTGTAGTTTAAGTGACACACGTAGGATATCGGATTACTCATTGGACTAGATATTCACGTGGTAGACACGTGGTAGTTTGTTAGGAGACTGATTACCAAGGAGTTACTATCATCGTGCGTCTCCATGCACTTGTATGGCTGTCTTTTTGAAGGGAATCATGTTATCATGAAAAGAGGCTCTTGATATGGACCAACGAAAAGAAATAAAGTGCTGTTAAGGAGAATCAGTAGTGAGATGGAACCTTCACGTCATCATCGATAACAACCTGGAGTGTTTAGTTGTAAAACTCAATGAGCCCCTTGCATGCTATTGACGAAAAATTTACTGATTAATATTTGTGCTTCTGACCATGGCATTGATGTTTATCAATGATCTGGTCCATTTGACACCTTGGTCTCACGAGACTGAGGTGATCGAATGCACGTGAATGCATGTATGCGGCGTGAATATCTCGACACTATATAATAAATATTGCACTTGGTGCCAAGTTCTCACGAGACTGGTGTGATCGTATAAGAAGGGGTCCAAAATTGTTGCCCTCACGTGCATATGCACGTGGCTAGTATGCACGAGAGTGTATCACACGTGTGTGAATATTACAAATCACCACATTGGCAAGTCTTATTTCTGGCACGATTACGTAAAACCGCAGTAATGCTAAACAATGCAAAATACGCAATTGTGAATTTTTATTCCGTTAGGGCAAGTCATTGAAATGCACTTCGCACCCACTTACCCAAGTCATGCAGTTGACATCCATAATACAAATTTTTAAGCAGGGGATAAATTCTAAGGTTCCACGGAGGATGTGAACCCCTAGACGTCTTCAATCACTTCAGCCACTATATTTATCTGTGAAATGATGCAAGCTTACAAGCGAAACTCGAACATTCTCTGTGACATACGCAGATCTAGTGATAGGGTGGCCAAAAGATGACTGAATGAAACAGATTTCAAAGAACGCCGTTTAAGACTGATTATCAATTTCAAGATAAGGCCAGGAGACGAAGAAGAGCTGGAAAGAAAGACTTCAAAGACGTCAAATGCAGCCGGGACGTTTACATATATTACATTTTACATATGCCAACTTGTGTATTTAATCTTCATCTGCAGTGTTTTATCGATATCGTGAGGAATACCGTCAAGACTCTGAAAATATTCTTATCCTAATTATACTTTTGAAGGTATAGCAAGTGTCTCAAGTGCTTCTTTTCGCCACTTGCTCCGCTAGTTGTTTTGTGCCGATCTCGAGTTAGGTTAAGGCAAAATTTAAAAGAACTTAGTGCTTAAAGCGCTAGCTCGATAAAAAATTGGCATAGTTTCTCACCATTTTCTGGCACAGAATAGCCATTTTAGTGTAAAACATTCGTGGATGCCAAGAAAAATAATAAAATTGAATATAACGACGGTTAGGATGAAAAATGTTCTTATTTATGCTTTCTCGTTTGCCAATTTATATTATGACGTCATACTCGAAACAGTTTACAAGGTTTGCAAAGTACACACTCAGAAGCTATGAATTTTGCTCTTCTACAAGTGAGCGGAATGCCCATCTCAAGAATTATTTCTTCGTATTAACTAAGGCTATAGAAAGGCCTACTATCACATACAACCCAGTAACAAATATATATAGATGATTTCCGAACATTCTTGGTCAGACCTCGCTACAAATTGAAGCAAAGTTGAAAAAAATGCGTGTCTCAATCTAATTTTCAAGTTACTTTGGATGCAATATCCTTTTCAATCTTTTCAATTTGCCCATCAGTGCTCGTGTTTGTCTTTTTTGTGTTCTTCTACAGCTTGAAGCAATGATTTTCAAATTTTGGTCGATTCTGTGATTGTTTGGTAAGTGATGAAAATGTCTAAATTAGCTTGGCTTAGCCCTTAGTCAAGCACTACAACCATTTACTTAGAGATAATTAACTACGATTGAGGAAGACAGAGTTGGTATTTCTCTTAACCTTCTTTATTTGTTTCCTTTGATATAGATAATACATAAAATGGGGTGCTTATGACGATACTAATTAATCTATAGGTGAATCGTTTGGGTGTTATGTTTGTGTTTTTTTTCTTTTCTTCTTTAACATTTTTTGTGGTATTCGGCTTTTTTATTCTTCCACCAACTCCACTAAACGCATGAATAAACTTAAACGCCACCAGAACTCAGAATAAAATCTAAATTACAACCTTTATCATGCGCTGTAAACCGCATGCACCAAAATCTGCTGTTTTTACTTTGCTTCTGATTGGCCGAGCAGTAGCCAAACATGCGTTTTGTTTTGCCATTAGTTGGACGTAAGAAACTGTAACTTGTAACCCTGCGAATTCTTAGCAACGTTGTCTGTTTTGAGGGTCTTTTGCTAAAATGCTTTGTTGGTCATTCCAGTCGGACTATTTCTTAACCTAAAACGGAAAATTCGTTTCATGGGGATATTCATCTTGTTGTTGGGGTCTCATTTATCCTAGAGTGGAATACTGAGATCTCTGATCTAGCGCACCTATTGAGAAGGTGAAGATGAAAATATAGCCTGATTACAGGTTACAGATTCCTTCTTGAAATGTCATTTCATAAATGCCTCAGATACAAGACAGTTAGATCAACATGACTTGGTACTACTGCACAATTAGAGCTGACAGGGAAGCAAACAACATCGACAAAAAGAGGCTGGTAGTCATGCCAACTGCTGATGATAGGACTTCAAATTCCACAGTCGGAGCTGGAGGTGATTCCTCCGCGTTTGTGGTAGCGACACTAGTAGAAGAGATTGATGAGGTACCGGTTTCTTCGGTTATCGTGGGAGTGGTAGTTACCACTTGATTGCTACTGACAGTGGTGTCGATCTTAGCTGAGGTACTGGTTTGGTCAATTTTTGTGGGAGTGGTAGTTTCCGCCCCGTTGCTAGTGATGGGGGTGTCGGTCTTAGTGGAAGTGGGGTTTGTCATCTCTGCAGTTTGGAAACTAGCTCTGATGACTCGGTCGTAAAGTGGCTGCACCGGACGGAAATTGCCGACACTTGTCGTGGTGTAAGTCTTCCTAAGTTGACGCAGAAGGTCCATCTGAGAAAAACAAACCCAAAGTTAGTAAAAAGCATTCATCGATCAAGGCAATCACTTTTTAAATTAACTTAATTAAGAAAAAACTAACTCGTGTTTATGCCAATATGATTCCAAACACAACGTAGCGTACCTGATAATGCGATATGTTGACGGCGTCCCTAAAAACAGTCCACGTGACACTCTCTTTGCATGAGGGAGTGGTGAGAGAACCACTGTACCGGAAGTACTTGGTTTTATTGGCAGGCAATATTGTGTCGAATCTGAAGGCTGGAATGCCACTGATAGAAGTGTCTGTAGGAAATAAGACAAACCAATCGATTTATTCATATAACTACATGGACTAAATAGTATGTCAATTAGTATATTAGTATGAAAAGAAAATAGTAAGAAAAAAAAGTATTGGTTTGATGAAGAGAAAAAAAAAACGGAGAAAGCATCACTTACAACTCGAGGTCAAGTTTCGGGTACTTTCCAGAAATGAAAATGCCGTGTTATTTTCGCCTCCTACCTGAAAAAGCAACAGTAAAAGAAAAATAAAATAAAATAAATGAAAAAACAAACAATATGCAATTAATTTACTTCCCCTATCAAGGATCGCACCAATAATATCAATCTTGCAAGAAGAGCATGCGTAGTAACTGAACAAAAAATCAGTCTGTTGACAAATCGCGTGCTAAGATAGGAGGTCAAGACTGATACTTTCATTTATTTCATGTAAAAAACGGAGTGGCCGTCCAATTTCCGCATCAATAATCATGGCATAAAAATATTTTGCGAATAAAAATTTCATTAGATTTTACTTTGCGTTAACGGTCGTGCGAGTACGATTTTAGGGAGTTTTAGCTAACCACGACGGCGAAGACGACGAGAGCGATACCAAACAAAAAGTTTAATGGGCAGAACAATGGCTGTGCAAGTGCGTTTTTAAAATTGGCACATTTCATTGCCGTCCTCTGTAAAACAGCAACGTGAAATGACCAAGTTATGTGTATTTTGGAGAACGCGAACTGAAATGTCTAATTTTTCTTATGTTTTTTTTTGTAATTGAACACTGTCAGTGCATATTTAGGCTGAGCAATTTTTTATTTTATTTTATTTTTTTATTTATTTTATTTTTTTACCAATAGGCGTACCGAATACATTTACGGAGTTGCAGTATTCGAAGGCACAATATAAATTCATTATTCACAAGGCGTCGTTCTTGCCGTCGCCTTCGCCATTGCTATAAAACTCCCTTTTATCAACTGGAGGGCTGTTTATTTATGTACAACACATGCTTTTAGTTTTGCCAGCAATAGATTGTAAAATGCATGTGCAGTCAAAAGCTTCAACCGTCTGGGCCAATAAAGCGTTTACTTAGTTAGAGCTATTTTGAATTTTTTAGCATCAATAACCTTTTTAATCTGAACTACCTGTATGAAGAGACCAAGAACAGCAAGGCCATCTCCATGGTCGAGTGCGTCCATAAGGTCGGCATATTTCGTATTGTAGCTGACAAAGTGTAACTGTCGAAGTAAAAACAGAACAAGGTTAACATTTGGTGAAAATACTGAATGGTACGAAGTATGTTGAGCACATTGCTGTTGTTTCTATCGTCTGCAGGTGGTTCCGTTTGACACTACCGATTACGAGGAAAGATCTCTTACGATCTTTATCATCATTTTCATCCTTGAACTGGTGTCAAGAAAGACCTTTTTGTGTCTCATTGCAGTTTCATTTTTCTTGTACTGACAAGTTCATCAAAGATCAGCTTCTAATTTAATTCTCGAGATTTCTGAAGAAGGCGCAAATAGAAGCAGGGCTGCAAACCGATGCACTGGAGAGACCTACAAAATTGCAATCTAAAAGCACTCTTTAACTTTTATTTTTTGATCCTCCTAAATAAACAATCTTTTTGAATTTTGGGTTTTTCCAAGAAAATAACACCCTTTGGTTCACTCAGTCACTCACCTCAGCAGCGTAATGTTCTCCATCCACAATGTGTTCTGATCCCACCGTGTCGTTTGGTCCATAGTGAAAGTGAAACTGAACAGTGGTGTAAACATCGCTCAGACCTCCTCCACTGACATTGTACACTCCTGCAGGGAATGACATTCCAAAGGCGAAGCCATTGTTTGAGCCAGTAAAGGTTCTGTTGAGTTCCTTGTCGTAATTTGTCAGGTTGAACGCACCTAAGCCTTTGTCAAGAGTTGTCTCGGAGCTTTTAATGTCAATAGGTGATTGCCTTTTTCCCGTGCTGCAGATACCTGCCCAGTTAGCAGGACCTAAAACAATGAAAAGAATGGACCATTTGGTTAAAACGAGAACAGAAACAGCCGTAAAAAAAGAGACATGAATGTTTAGACAGAACTTGAAGTTTCGTAATTCGATGGTTCCTAGGTTGTTATGGATTGGTACGATCACGAAATGACGTACCACAAAGGATTACAAAGAATCTTAACAATACGTGTTACACAGCAACAATACGATACATAATCAAGAACACTCCTCAACATCAAGAAACAAAAGAACATTCTGGAATCTTCTCTAAAGAGTATCTGAATGGAGGAGGGTGAGTTAAAGAGGGCGATAATGAATACAGGCCACAGGGTCATCAGTTGTACTTAAACTGTTACGTGCTACCCTCTTAAAATAAAGTCTTTACTACTACTACTACTACTAATAGAGGCCTTAGAGATCCCGTGACCGTGGTGCATTGCTTAGTTAGGGCATTTAAAATAATAGTACAGATAGTTCATTTGCAAAAACAACAGACGCCTATCTTGGCATTTAAGTGTAACCAATACTATGACTATAGTGTAAAAATTGAAGATAAAATCAAGGGAGCTTGCTTCAAATCCCTTCAACTATTTACAAATTAATTGGATATATAGCTCAATATATCAAGTAAATTCTTACCTAGTAAAACGTTTGGAAGATAGCTCCATTTTAAAGCAGCTAAAAGATAATAATGCATAATAATAAGGTTAATTGTTTATACGGTCAGCCCGAACATCATGAGTCGAATACAACTCTCCCAGCCATAACCCCCCCCCCACCCCCACCCCTCCCAGCACTGCTAGCTCATTTAAATTTCTGTATGCGTAGTGCAGAAAGCTCGAACCTTTCTGAGAAAAACTTCAAACTATTATCGTGATAAACCTCTCCGCTCACTAATTTAACCTTTTTAACCTACTTCCGACTTTAAGATCATTATTGGAAATAACACGACAGCGTACCTACCCTTACTGAAGGCAAGATGTGACCAGTTGACACAAAGAAATGCAATTAAAAGAAATCGATCCATAATAACTTTATTGCTGTATAAATAAAAAGGGAAAAAACAACAAGCATAAGATGAAAATTACGTCAGAGACGATTAATATTGCATCATTTTACATGTAAGAGTGAATTTACAAATACACATATATAGGTTTCATTTTTTTAGGGTTTGTCTTTAATGGTTATTTATTAAGCGTTTATCTCTAGAATTGACTAGAAACTGAATATAGTGGAGCATATTTTTCAAAGTCTTCAGTTGAATTAATAATCGTAGCAATTGAATTTACTGACATCACACAAGTAAGAATATCATCTGTATTCCAAGTACTAAAATAATATTATTTTCCCGATTTCAAAGTAATATTTATAGGTAAATTACCAAAATTAACAATAACCTGAACGATTGATAGTGACTCAGAAGTCAGTTTCTTTCATGTTTACTAAGGAGAGCTCTACGTTGACTCGAATATCACGATTTTTGGGCAAGAATAGTTTGGGGGTCATGACGCTCGTACGATTCGTTTTTAGGCTCTTGTATCAGTTCGGTCAGAATGGTAGTTGCGGCTTCCTGGCTCGTCATCGACTTTTTTTTAGATAAACCAAAGCTTTAAACAAGACGGCAACAAAAGAACAACGAAATAAAACCCAAATTCCTTCAGCGGCCAATATTTGGCACACGGAACAATTGCTTTCGTTTACAAAAAATCTGTAATAATTAAAATTAGCTTTCTCTAATCAGCATTTTTTGGCGTACTTAATTTAAACAATCAAGATTGTAACTGAAAAAAAGCTCTTACAATGCATAAGTTACGCTACTGGTTTACTCTCAATTTCCCATGCATTGTGGAGATAAATCATCTCTTTTTCAGAACCTTTCAGGGACTGAAGGATCGTGTTAACGATGCGATTCATTTTCAGTTGTTTCTTTTTCAAGCAAGGTATTTCCATAAGATTTGAGCAGAATCTATTAACGACTTATTTACACTCTTCCGATAAGGTCATCTATAGTCCAACTGAAGACGCAATCGCTTGCTGACTCGGGTGCAAAAGAAGCAGCTCTATATTAGAACGACTGTTTTCAGCATACCAACGCATACACGCTTTTAAAACCTTTCGATGGCAAAGGCTGTCAGTCGAGCGTGTTTTGAGTTGAAACTGACTAAAAGAGAAAGCCACTGAGACTGTTCAATTACCATCAATTCTGTTACGCGACCAAACCGCAAATGTTTACATACTTATGGAATTTATCCTTCTCGCGCGCAATCACTACTTCCTATAGTTTTGAGATCAATCACTTAAAACCCGTACACAGATAATAAATACCACCTATCGTCTGTGGCTTGCTTACAACATTACTATGCAGTTTAAATGAGATACCTATTCAATGAAAAGCAAACTAAAATTATACTTCACCTTGAAAATTGGGTAAGGTTAGTTCTTCTCGATGACAAAAGTTCTTGCCTCTTGGATCAGGTTAGGAAATGACTACAAACCAGCCAGATGTTTCACGATAAATTTTAAAAAGAGAGATCGTAGAAGAAAAACAAGCCTTTTATGAGTGCTGCGATCGCGTCGATCACTGAACAAATGATGAATTCTACGTCTTAATCAGCGGTCGAAGCGATCGAGATTAACACTGAAAAGAAGTTAGATTTCAAGACCTTTTATACCTTCAAGAAAAGCTGATTAAAATCAAAATAGTTTCAATAATATTCCAATATTCCAAGAAAGAAATATCTCGATATTTATAGTTCAGTTTGAGTGTCATTTGGGAATATTTCTCAACATATTTTGGTTTGTTTTTGCGACGACAACTCTTTAGACTTTTTCACTATTTGCAACTCGTGCAATTTTTGTAGCACCTACAGTTCTTATCATGATTGACAAACAAATAAGCCATCGGCATTGCGATTTTGAAGAAATAATCCTCAAAAAAGGTGTCTCGTTGAATAAAAAAGTAAGAGTAGCCGAAAGCAAATATCAAATCGAATCATTGGTAAACCTTATACTGGCATAATTTCAGTAGAAACTGCGATATTGCGAAACGGTGTAAAGTACACAATTGTCAACTTCAAGTCTGTTATGACAAACTATTAAAAATACACTCAACACCCTCTCAACGGTAGACGCCAAATGGCTATCTGTAATATAATTGTTCAGGAGGGGTAAACACTCACCTCCGTACGGAGGGTGTGAATCCCTAAAGGAGTGTGATCAATTTAAACGAAGCAAAGGATGTCGGGAAGGTTCAGGAACATGAGATTCACTTGTCAAAGATCATGAGAACAGGTAAAAGTTAGCGAGATTTTAGTAAGTTAGAAACGTTACAATGCAGTTAAATACTGCGTTTCCCACGCCCGCCCCCGGACGCCATTTACGTTCGTGATTATCTAAAGAATTTTAGAAATATTGTGTAAGTTAAGGCAGTATATGTTGTATATAGTCGTATTGACAGAACCGGTGTCTTTTCCGAGAAACAACATTTCTTTAGAGTTTGCATTCATTATCCTTGATGGCTTGGTTTGAAAACTAGGAAACGAGGTCTATTTCTCGAAATTAAAAAGATAAAAACGATGTAGTGGTGAAAATGTACCACAAAATGATCAAGTTACCATGGAAAAAAGTCGTGGAAACTTTTTTTTTATCTATATTGCATCTCTTACGCATTGGTATAATACAGTTTGTAAATAAATTATAAATCTTGACTGTCATAGGTGTATTTACAGCAATTAAGTCCGTTCATTTCAAAGTGGAACACTCAAAACCCTATTAAATATATACTCCCTCAGTAATACATTACATAACACTTTTGCAAGCGTTTTCATAAACACAATGGACACTTTTTATCAGTGAGTAGGAAAACAGAGAGTCTCCCTAGGATAAGTCATGTAAACTGTGAAGTAAAGATGTTCAAAGCAGTGTTACAAAATGGTAAAACAAGGAAGAAAAAGCCAAACATAGGCACACAATGTACACTTTAAGAGATAAGGATACTGGATTATTTTCTGCACAAGATATTCACGTGGTTAACACGTGCTGGTGTGTCAGGCGACTGATTGCTAAGGTTACTTGCATTTTGCGTTGTCATGCATTTCAATGGTATTTTTAAGGGAGTCATTTGTCGAGATTAGAGCATCTTAACACGTGCAGCTAACGACAGAATCTTTATCTCAAATGCACAATTCAGGAAAAGAAAAAAGGAATCAGCTGGGCGTGAGATCGAATCTTCACATCATTACTGATGAAGGATTGAAGGAACCCAAGCAAGGCAGGTTGGTGATGAGGGATACATGTAAAGATTGATGTCGATGTTTCTGTCAATAATATTTATCTATGATCTTGTCAACACACCAAAGATATTGCACTTAATGTGTAAATCTAACGAGAGTTGGAGTGTTACTGTGATGACGGCCCAAATAATAATGTGTTCGCTCACGTGCATATGCACGTGAATGGATATGCACGTGAATGAACCGCACATGCGTTAATATCAGAAATCTAAACATAAGTCAACCTTTAATTTCTAGTACGATTTAGTGAGCCCATACCTTTGCTTATATCAACAATTCAAAATTTAAAATTTTAGGTCTGTCAGGTCTGAGTATTTGAAATAAGTTATACACCCTTTTGAATATAGCCATGAAGTGGCCGTTTATAATACACGTTTCCAGGAGAGGTAAATACTCGCCTCCCCACAGACGGTGTAAACCCCTAGAAGTGTGTAATAACCTGAACCAGCGAAACGCCAGGTTATGAATCGAACTCACAGATTCTCAGTTGCAAACGGCGAGTAGTGACGGGATTGTTTACGATGCTTTTAGACTTCTAAGTACCTAGATGCAGTTCTAAAATTTGGTCTAACTCTGAAGAATGTTGAGAAGGTTAAGAAAAATGAGATTTACTCAGAAAAAGGCGTTAAAAGAATCAGCGAGTGTGTTCACAAGGTTTTGGGAACTTTGAAAGAACAGTTCGGTGGACGACAGCCCCTGACACTACACACATTCGTGGTTTTACAGTTTTATTCATCGACTTTTGTGTATAGTGTGCGCGAGTTATCATTGATAACTTGTTTTTGTCCAGCTGCAAGCCTTTTTTTCCAGTCCACCAAAAAAAGAAAAATATAAATAGGTAAAACGCTGCCCATATAAACCTAATTAAGAATTAAATATTGTGTAAGTTAAGGCAATACGTGTTGTAAATACACTTGATCACAGAACCGGTGTCTTTTCCGCACAATAAAGTATTAATAGAAAAGTCGATCTGAAATCATTGCACTATTATAACTGTAATT
>Ga0126343_10000552_pt1 | contig 14847 bp, 9 predicted proteins | sample Cyp2metagenome_FD_92531 | JGI IMG/M metagenome (GOLD analysis project Ga0126343, IMG submission 92531) | Coral microbial communities from Lord Howe Island, Old Settlement Bay, Australia - Cyphastrea 2 metagenome | ecosystem: Host-associated > Invertebrates > Cnidaria > Coral ... | reverse complement strand
GCAAGGTTGGCTTCCAACTGGGCCACTTTCGTCTCCAAAGCTTTCACAGTTGCTTCCATGATTAACCATCCCACCGCTGCCACCAAATGTAACACAAGAAAGGAGACAACTATTCTCAAAAACACTTTATCTGTTATCAGACTCGAACACAACTTGCGACTCTACTACAAGCACGTTTTACACCGAGCTACAGCGCATGTCTGAACTAAGTCGGGCTCAGGCCCTACTCTAAACGTACTCGCACTGAAGTAAGATGTTCCCGTAGAAGGTCGCATCATGGCATTTAGAAATCACTGCCTTCAAGGTTGAACGATGTAGAATATTCATGTGGCTCGTTTGACAGGCAGGCTGCATTTTGTCGTATTCCTACCACCATAGAAACTTTGCGGAAAAGATGTTATCGAGCCACTGGGCGAGCTGGCGACATCACATCAGAGAATTTTAACTGCAACGACTTGATTTACTATCCGGCCGCTTGTTTTGTTCAAACATTAAAAACATTTGTTTCTCCGCAAAGAAATTTTACGTCACTTATCTTTTTCCCATGTAAAGGCCGAGACACACGATGCGACAAATCGCTGTGACACGTCGCCGCAACAGGTTGCTGCAACAAATCGCCTCGTGTGACATATGAAAATCATTGTCGCTACGATAAAATTTTGTCGCTGCGATCTGTCGCACGAATTCAAACTGGTTTGAGCTCGTGCGACATATTGCAGTGACAAAATAAGCGCAAGCAGCCTTGTCGCAAAGTGTGTACGCATCTTCGACAAGTCCCTGCGACAAATTTTATATCAACCGATGAGGAAGCATCAATTAGTTTCCCGCCACGTTAAATTGAAGTGCTTTACATTTCCTCTCTTTCAAAATCGATTGCGTGCACCCAACAAGTGTCTTATCGCAGCGACTTGTCGCAGCATCAGTGCAGATGAGGGCACCTGTCGCCGCGATGTGTCGCAGTGATTTGTCGCATCGTGTGTCTCGGTCTAATGGACATTAGCAGGACATTTTTTGCCTTCTTGTCAGTAAAGCTCCATATGAAACGATTGATTGCGTTACACTGTACGTCACTTGTGACATCTTCCTGCTGTATTTTGTATCAAATTTCATGCCTCAAGTTTTTTTTGCGAGCTTAAGTTCCCTTCCAGATCTTTGCAATATTTAATAATTCGATTATGATCTCTCGATTTTTATGAGGTAATAGTTAATTCGACCTTCGGCCTCATCAACTATCACCTTATAGAAATCTCGAGCTCATAATCTAATTTTTAAGTATTAAGATCTGCCTGCTGTGTAGTGTTGTGTGTAAAATTTGATACATGGCAGTTTTCTCTCATATCTAATGATGGTTTGTATCAAACTCTATAGATTGTATTAGGCTAAGATTGTTGTCATTACAATTTGCAAAAAGAGAAACTGTCAATAGGAAATCAAAAATGATGGTGAACAGTTTTAAATGGTACATCGCTTAGGCTTCATATGATGACATCATGTCATTAGTCCCGGTCCCCCTTCCCAGGCTCACAAACCAAAAAGAAAAACAAGCAAAACTTTATAGTAATGAAAGGTGCTGCAAAGGTTTAAATTAAATTCTTAATACTTGTTCTGTTTACAGGTATAACACCGCTAGCACTGATGCGCGAAATAATACCACTGAACATAATTTCAGGTACCTTACAGATTTCACTGTAGGTGATTTACGGACAGTCTCTTACAGACACGTAATCATGATGCAAGTCTTCTATTCTGGCCCATTTAACTTATTGCCATTTGATCTGGCTGTTTTGTAATACATCGTCGGAGGAAGGTCAAGCAGATTAGGTAGCGAGCGATTAAAGCTGTGTATCAAACCAGATCGGTATCCTATCAAAAACTGCCACACCGCGCCAAACAACCGACGCTGTACAATAGGCGTGTGCATATTGATGTTTAAAGCCGTTAAGCACAGTCTCGTGCCTGAACATTTCTGACTTATTCAATTTAGAGAACCCTAAATATAACTTACGGAACAGTGCCTTAGAGCTACCAAAATTCGAAACTATTAAATTTGGTAGGAATTCCATAAAATATACGGGACCTCTCAGTTGGTCAGGGCTACCACACCATTTAAGAAGGATTAAACTCTGAATAAAAAGGAAAATTAGCAAAGTTGACCTTTCAACTCTTGTCAATGTTTAAACGTAAGCTTCTTTACAGATGCAGCCGGATTTAACAACTTTTTTAAGTATTTTTATAAAGTATTTAAGTAATTATTTTAAATACTGTGTCCCACATTAGCTTCTAGCTAAACACACAGACACTGAAATAAAGCTAGTTTTCATTCATTCATTCATTCAGTCATTTATCCATTCATACCTTAGGCGAACTGTCCCTACTAATAAGACATGCTACATTCGAAATACAAGCACGTTGACAGTTGTTTACCGTGGCAAAAATTCTCAATATCCATCTTCATAATAAAACAAACATTAGAAATCAGGAAAAGTACTTACCGTGTGGAATAGCATTGAAATGTATCAGGAATCCCCAACTTGGTGTAACGACATAGCCGGATTGGAATTTTATCAATATCTGGTCTCCAGTTAAAAGAATGTCCTGTCCAGTCCTCAGGCCGCAGTACTTACCAACAATTTTTCCTTCATTAAGTATCTCTAGATAGTCCCACCTGTGCGTAACAAAACAGAAATAATTGGCCGTTATTACACGACTCAGTTCAGAGGGCCATTAACTAAAATAAAGCAATCAGATATTTCACTTCCTTCATAGCCAAGCTTGCTCGGGACCGTACAGAGAATATTGGCACCCACTTTTTGAACAGGCCGACTTAAAAAGGCACATATATACCAATAACGGATATGAAAATATCACGGCTATTTTGTATTTTCGCATTTTGTCTTATCAAGCCTATATCGAGGAAAAGTAACATCCCAAAGAGATGGACAAAATGTCAGGCTGACAAAGCGGAGAAGAGCTTTTATTCTTTCCTAATCCTATCTAGAACGCAGAAGCTTTAAATGCATTGAGCTATGAAAATTGCTCACTTCTCCTTCAAACTGAATGCAGCAGTTCAAACCATGAGTTCAGCCGTGTGTTGCTTACTATGACAGAAAGGCATACAGGGCGCCGCTATTATGATTTAAGTTTCACTTAACAACAGAGTTTATCGTCATTAACATTCACACAGTGTTCGGCAGAAGATTCATTGATTAACTTGTCAAGAAACTCTAAGAAGTGTCTTAATTTATTAGCGGACGTTATCGAACAACTTTTCATAAGATTCGGCTGTCTTTTAGGTGAAGACAGCACCCTGAATTAGCCAGAGTTGCCTGTGCATCCTCCCGGCGGCCACATCAAAGGACATTACAAGAGTCCAAGATTCGATCCGAATTCTGTTCTGACTAGCCGTTCTTTTTCACAAAGCATGAAGAAACAGATTGTGTTGTAGACAGCAGTAGGGATAAAAGCTTGAGGTGACAACTATGTGCTTACCCGCATGAATAAACATCCTCCAATTCAAAATCAATGAACAAAATGTTCATCGTCATGTTGTGTGGTATATGAATCGTATAATTGCAGTCCATATCGCGTGGGTAGTTCCTAGGATATCCAGGACTTTTTAGTGTGTTATCAACCACCGAGCCACACCCTGTGTAAGGAAACGTATATATCTCATGTATATTACATATGAATATGAGTTGCCTTTGAGAAAACACATTGCACAACAGGTATGCATGAGATAGCAGTTTCCATAACACAAGAATACTGAATACTGTCTGAATGCCTCGCCTCAAACCCTTCAGAGGTCCGCACCACGTAAAACGCTCATGCTTTGGCCACAAAATTAAAATAGGACAATGAGGATATAACTACAGATACTTTATTGCTAACTCATTTACTTGATTCTTTTGGCCGAAAACGCCCTTCGTCGATGTTCCCATCACATTTGGGAGTGTAGTTAAGCAGATAATCATTAGGTTGGAACGTCTACCAGCAATTTGATTAGTAGCAGTTCCAGGGAGTTGCTTACGGGACAGACCAGGCGATCACACCTCCCACTCCCCAAACCTTTTAGCAAAAACACTTCATGCCCAAACGGATCCAGCTTACTTAACGGCGCGAGGGCCTGGAAACTTTGGGGGTCTAGCTTACAGGACATTGTCTTGGCGGCCATATTAACAGGAAATTTTTACTTCCCAAAATAGAGAAAAATAGGGCAATGGTCATTTGAAAACGCCCTAAAAGGAGGTCTGGATCTACCACCGTTACCAACAGCAGTGACGTCGTTATGACATATTAGATAGTCGAAGAAAAAAATCTTTGTTTCTTTGATAGCAGCTCACGAGAACATACATAAAGGCGAGAATCCTAGACAGAAAAAAACGTTGTCACAGCATTCATGACTTTAAACACTTCCTCAGTGAGAGAATAGAAACGCCTAGATTTCATCAATATCGTAACACTTTGCATAAGATGTCTACCAAACAATGTTCCTTACCATAGCACAGGCTGAGCTTTTAAATTAACATATAATTAGCCTTAATATATAATTAAGAATTAGATTATGAGTTTAAGACTTCTATCGTGTGACAGTTTACAAGAGCGCATCCCGAGTCAACTATTAACTATCACGAGTGGAATTGGATAGCGAATAATTTCGCGGTTTTATCATAATGTTCTTGTCGTTCGAAGCAGTCTATTACTACATTTCTATCATTTAATTTTAATTTTTTCATACTACGACTCCTCCTCTCCCGTACATCTGTTACAATCAACTACAACAATTAAGAAAGATGGCATATCGACACAATATGTCTGCTTACCTTCTGTTGCGTGAGCACCTTCCTTATTATTCCACAGGAGCAAGAGCACTGAGAGGAGCATTTCCACGATGTAGAGGTATTTTTTGTCACAGTGATCTGCTGCCTTTTACTTGTTAATTGCCATTTCTGCAGAAAAACGATTATCAAATTAACTGGAAGAACGCCAGTCTAAGGGGCAACCGTGTCAGTTGCTACGTATGATTAAAGAAAAACACGCCAAGAATATGGGATTTTTGGGTCAAATGGTTGGGTCCCTGCATACCAACAAAGCTAGAAGCCTACGAACCTTAGTTATTCTACATTTACAAAGTTAAACTTAAGAATGTATGAATAATGAAATAAAATTTAAAAAATACTCTGAGGTGGCCTTTAAAAGTTTAAAATGTTGGAACTGTTCCATCTGGTAAAGTACTCCAATCATTCGCGAAATGCAACCGCTGGACAAAGGATTTCACCTTACAGGAGAAGGTCATTCCAAAAAGCTTAATTTTTTTGCCTTCGCCTAGAACAAGTTTTATTGACGATACGAAATTCTACAACTAGTACAAAAACCGAAGCGGAAATGCAGTGGCTAAACATGCTGTTTTTAGTCCGAACTCTGCGACTGCTGATCGACAACTAACTAACTGGCACGACTGCTCCGAATATTAATTAGTGAAGAGTTAAATTAAAGCATGCAGTTTTTTCGGTTCGCTCGTCCCAACCGACGGCGTTAGTGTTAATGAACAAGCGTTCCCCGGAACATCGTTCCAGTCAAACAGGACTGTGTTCTCTTCCTCCCGTCCTCTTTATACTCTAACGGGCATAACTCTGTGATTGGCCGCACATAATCTTTGCCTCCTGTTAAAACGCGCACGACTCTGACGTTTTCGTCAGGGAATTTCTTGAATTCGACTCAAAGGCCAATGCTCTCGTAAGTTGCCAGGATCCACCATCGAGACCACATCAGCGGGAGCAATGTTGCTGATCTCCTTAACCCACTTGTTTCGAGTGTTCAGGGTCGACACGTATTCTTTAATCAGTCTTCTCCAGCACTTGGTAATCAGGTCTTGTGATTGGATGACCCTGGGTGCAAGGTGTTCACCTATTTGGCCATAAAGGAAATGGTTTGGTGATAAAAACATGCTAATTGTTGGGATCACTGCTACAATAACTGAGCGGGCGGGGATTCAAAATTCCTTCATCCTTCTGGTTACTAATTTCCTACTCATCTAGGACTTTTCCCCTGTGAGTAGTTGTGCTTGTTTCTGGTCTCCTGGCTTTTCTGAAGTCTTGCTCGCGATACTTTTAGACATGAAGCTCATGATCCAAGCTATAACTCCTAACAACGGCGCCAGGAAGAAAACCTCTCGATGTCAAATAAGGGCAGGGACTTGCTTCCGTTGAGGCGCGTGGTTGACTTTTGCCAGCTCTTGTTTACCTTCCTCACCAGACCTCTTGTTGCGTTGTCAGCGGGGTTTTGCTCTCCTGGTACATTTTGCCACTAAGCTGGGTCCAATTTCCGTTTAATGTCGGCTACTAAATTAGCAACATAGGATTTAAGTCGTCTTGAGTGACCCGGGATCCAGCAGATTACATACATACTATCCGTCTACAATGTGTGTTGTCTTAGCTGAATTTCTAGCTCTTTAGAGACCGTTTCAGCCAACCGCACTCCGAATACTGCTGTCATTAACCGAAGGCGTGGGATGTTGACGGATTTAATCGGTGTTATTTTTGCTTTCGCTGTTACCAGGGCAGCTGAGATCATTCCACTCACGTGTCCGTATCTGGCGTAGCTTACTATGGCATAGCCTGCTCGTGGCGTGAGACATCTTCCACTGCTTCCTCGTAGTGTCGATAGCAACTTGGGATTTTGACCTGTGGAGCTTCTGGCAACTGTTTGGCCCACTGATGAGTGGTCAACTTTAAATCTTCAGGAAATTGCTCATGTCATTCAAGACCACGCAACGCAGCCAGGCTTCTTGTAACGCAATTTTTGCTCCGATGATGTATGGCGCCAAGAACTGCAATGCATCAAACAGTGTAGCAATACGACATAAAACGTCGCCCTTTGTGTAAAGGCACAGGTTGATTTCTTTGACCATAAACGTGAAAACATCTTCATTCGCATTCCAGTGGATTCCTATGTCTTGACACTCGGAAATTCTGAGTGGTCAAGCTATAATCCATATGCTCAATCCTCTTGTGGGATTTCTTCTAGCACCTCTGTTCGATTACTACACCACTTTGGGGTACGGAGACCAGTGCCACCAAGGACCTTCGCCGAATTTTCACGGACGAGAACGGCGACCTCTACAGCTGCTTAAGAGCGAACGATATCAACCTTGTTCATATCTCGAAGCAGGACCGTAGCTGCTGCTGGGTACGTGGTTCTCTTTGAAATCTAGGGTGTGGCTGCAAAGCACAAACTGGACGAGATAACGGGATGCTTTCTCCAATGATTAAACGGACCACTTCATAGACATCCAAAGGCCATGTGGAATAGAGATCTCTCCATAACAACCTGTGACTCCTGCAGTTTTTCTCAGGGACGACAACTGAGAAAACATGTCCTTGATGTCCGCTACTAAGGTGATTGGTCTCATTCTAAATCGAGAACAACTCTTTGAAGTTTAGGCCCGGTAAGTCTCGCGTCATTAAAGGAAACGCCCTTGCAACGTGCAGCCGAGTCAAATACTATGCGTACTTTGATGGTCTCTCTATCTTTCCTAATGACTGGAAAGTGTGGGAGGTAACAGCTTGGCCCGTCTTCTGCCTCGTTAGTTTCTAATTTCCGAACATAGCTGTTCTTAACGTTTGTATTCATTCATTCTTTGTAGCGTCTGGTAACATCTGGCTGCTTGAGGAGCTAGGTTTTTTTCTATAAAGAGAACAAACGTTTCTCGCTGAAAAAAAGGTGGCTGAACATCCATCAGCCATCTTCAATTGAAGTAACATTATTTCAAGGATTATCTTATCCGATCAGAATGTCAGTTGTTTTCCTTTCAGGGGCATTAGAAAATGGGATATTCTTAAAGTGTTTCCATTTGGCCTTGTGCTGTTTCCAGTCGCTTCGTGCTTCCACAGCAGCGTCTACACTTTCATGCGGATTAGATCGACGTTCAAAGTGCAGATGGGGGTGATTGGTGCCTCTACAATCATTGATACCACAGCGATTGTTTTCTGGACGTTTCTTCCCTTGAAGGCCTGATCTCCAGCAACAATAACAAAGTTCATTTTTCTGTCGAGTTCCCATCTCTTCGTAGTGGAAGTCTCACCCCTGTTCTTGAATGAGGTAACTTTGTGAGGTCCATCGCAGACAACGCACTTGGATTTGGGCTTTCTAGTAACGTTGTAAACTTCTCCTTTCTCATGCTTGTGTTCTCTGACTCGATATTGTCTTCCGTGTTTTCTTTGTTCTCTGTTTAACTTCTTCGACGTCCATACAATAAACAACTTGCTTCTCAAAATCAGTTAGAAAATACTGATAGTCCATCTTTCCTGGGATTACTGTGCAACCACTCGTAGTACGCAATAAGAAGAGACTCATAACTTTTGTTGAGCTCGTGATGCCGGTCGCCATACTCAAGCCTAACCACAATATCTGTTAGACGATTCGCGAAAACTTCCAACTCCTTCAGGTTAGTCTCCCGACAGGAGACACACGCCAAATGGCTTCGAGATAACGTTGCAAAAGTCGCTTTTCACATCCGTTTTTCTGGTTAAGTGTTTGAACAGTTGTGGTTACACATACCAAGGTAAATGGCTTTCCCAAGGTAAATAAGACCAAGGTAAACTCACAGCGGAAATTACGTTACCGAGGTGCTTGGGGTCACATACTAAATATTATACCACGGTCAATTTTTCATACTTGACTGGTCTCTGCGCGAAATGCAAAATGAATAATTCGAGGGAGCTTGCTAGCATTATCTCGCTTTTATTACTTATACCTCTACTGCTTTGTTCTGCCAGTGTTTTATACAGCTAACAATTAGAAAGCGAAGACTCCGTTTGCGCTTTATAAATGCCATAGCTCACAGTCTCTACTACTTGACAGCACGGCGAAATAATTGTGCATGTGCACGCACCCAGAAGTGTTCGGGTTCTTCCACGGCCTCAAATGTGGGTTCAGCAGCTACTGAACGATCATGAACAAGATCATTGGTGGAAAGGAAACTTCAGAGTCTCTAGGGCAACTTTGGATCGCAAATGCCAGTTGGACCAGCACTTCGTCGACAAGATACGCATATGAGAGTTGCAATCCCTATTACGTTTTTGCTGCCTTCAACAAGCAAAGTTGGCCTTCGGAATTCTAAACCTCAAACCATCATATTTAATTTCAAATTTCTCTGCTCATCAAATTTTCTCATCTTTCACGTTTGCCTAGCGATTGGTCATTTTATCTTGGGTTACTTGAAAAAAAAAACAAACCTATTTACCTCGGTCAATGTCATGGGCGATTCCTTTGTTCTTTTTGATGTATCCATACACCATACACCACGTTAAATTTACCCTGGGAAATGGTGGTCACACACGATTTGTGAGTTTCCTGAGGTAAAGAGGCCTTTTACCACGGTAAATTAAAGCTTATTTCCAGTCCGTACTGCGCACTCTCGGGATTTTCCTTATGTTTTTTGTTTTGTGTTATGTAAGACATCACAAAATGTAAATTAAACACTTCGCAACTACTTACATGAAGTAATTTCAAAGTTTCAAAACGACCGCCATTATGGATGCGAAGCGGTCGAAGCTTGATTCTTCGTTTTTTCTCATATTACTTCATGAAACAACTTCACAACTGTAAAAATCAATGAAGCTGCGGGAAAAAGAATTTTAAAGGGCTCGGAAATAAGTTGCGTATTTCTTAACGAATAACATGGATTCGCATTCCTTCGTGTGAGGCTCACAAACATTGAGGACTGAGACTGCGCAGAACGGACTGGAAATCATCTTTAAGGGACGATGTGTAACCGCAACTATAGTCTAGATGTGTCCGCCTAACCGCTCAACAACTCGTAAAGGCTTGCCAGATAGAGAATTTTTCAACATCATCTTGGTTTTAGTTCGTTCTTTCATCCGATCCTCGAATGTTACAAAGTGCGCTTTCCGTTGGCGAAAAAGATCTGCTCGCTTGGTCACATTATCGTCTCACGTTGTGTTACTAACATCTTGTAATGCTTGAAAAACTCTTTCCTTCACGGATCGTAGCACCGTTCTGCTACAGTTCTTGCTAATAATATCTTTAGCCCTCTTTGAATTCTTCGTTATACTACTCCTTTGAACGCCGTTCTTCTTCCAAGGTAATACTCGATTTGCCGCGAAGTCCATGTTTCGATGTCCTCTTTGTCGATTTCCGAGGGCGTTTGGGATTCGCAATTGACCCCGTCTTTCGACGGGGTCAAGGAATCAACTGTGATATATCCTGCTCGAAGGACCAAATTATATATGAACGATACGAACTTCAACTTTTCCACTCACTGAAGTTTCAGCTTCTAAAGTGCCCGTTATCCTGGAGAAATTCGTCTCGAAAGAAACTAGGAAGCCTCAATCTTAAAACTATATTTGCAGCTAGGCCTTATTTATGTGACATGATTCCGTCCCACGTGAAATTAGCGGGAAGAAGGAAACACCTGCAACTGACGTGGCATCCTTCACAGTGTCAACAAAATATGTTTATTCCAAGCGATTTTCGACTTCACTATCTTCAATGCCATCATTTCGGAGGTTGGAGTATGTTTGTCTCAAAAAAATTGGCTCAAGAGCAGCCACAACCCTGAGTGGTTGTTGAAAGGATTGTCGTAAGCCATTTGGACAAAACTCTCTCGGTCGAGATTCCGTCCCGAAAACTCATCCTGATCACAAGTAATGTCAAATTTTCGGCAACGATATCTGACTTTCGGGCTTCTTTGGAGACCTGTACCTCAGAGGCTGAAACTTCGGTGACTAGTTAAAGTTAATGCAAGGTCGTTTATTACTTTGGCAAAAACTTAACGTTTTTTGGAGTGACTTTCTTTAATAGATTTTTTCCAAGGTTACTTATTTCAAATCTTCGATTAATCAGCATTTAATTCAAAGGTCTGAGTAATAGTATCTATTTTATAAAGAGTTAAAATAAGGCCTAAAAGTTTGAAAATTTCAGTAGAATGGCAGTTTCGATTTCTTAATATATATCCTATCACAAAGTCAACCATAATTTATCTCCATTCTTGTAATTCAGCTTCCTCCCCAAAATTCTTGTTTTATTTCGCTCTGTACAATCTCTTAATTCTTTTAATTTATTCACTTGATTGGTATCTTTGGTGGCATTCACAGTGGACATTTAGGAAATGTAACGCAAAGTGCGTTTCTTTGGGGTGATCTGGATCGGGATCAGTGATTCATCACTCGCATCATGGTGCATCAAAGGAACCGATGAATCCGTGACCAGAGTAGATTCATCGGTACCTTCGATGCACCATGATCCGAGTGACTTGGATCACTGATCCTGATCCAGATCACCCCAAAGGAACCCACCGTTGGAATAATCAGTCGGGAAAATATCCCTTTGAACATAGAGCTCTCCTATATAAGGAGGCTGAGGTGTTCAACTCGCTAATCACAAATCGCAACAGATGGCCAACAATCCCATCTGATTGGATTATTCATTCAGGTTTAATTCAAAATTCTAGAGAGCGGCGGGTGTAATTTTCTGCTTTATTTTACAAGTAAACAGTGCCTTTTGAACGATAGCTTAAAGAGACGAGTGTACAAAGAAAATGGACCTTTTTAATTTTAACTTCATAATTTTGCTCCCCCACTTGCGAAAACCTATCAAATGAATTCGAGCTGTTTACTCAAATTTATAAAATGCCGTGTCTAGCTCTCTTGATGCCAGGTGTCTTTGCTCCTTCATGGTTAACGTGGCTAAAAAATAACTTTGGAAACTAAAACTCGAAAAAAATCCAGATACAAGCAGACTGCGAAGGTAATGTATGTCTAAGGTAATCTGATTATCGTCACCCAAGTATCTGAAAGAGTTTCGACAAGAATTAGGCGGTACAACAATGACTGCTGTTATACTGTCTTCGTGCTAGTCAGCCTTTTTTTAATTGTATTCAACCACGAGTCTTCCTTTTCCTTTCTAACCTCACTATTCATGCGAATTCTCATTTTGCTATTTTTCAAGTTCTCTTGTTTCTTCTTGGTAGTTTTTGTTTCCAATCTCTTCAGTCTGAATTTAGAATAGTCTGAGAAATAACTCAACGCTGTTAAATTTGCATTTTGTTTCATGTACGATCATAACGCTCATAAGTCAATAATCTTTTAAAATATCCCACCGAAATCCGTCTCTGTTCACAGGCTAACCAGATTCACCTCTTACGAGATTCGTCGTCCTTCTCGGCATGCTGAGATAAATCGTAATCGACAGCTCATCGATCGCTGGCATTAGCTTTGTTATTTTAGTTACCGGCGAAATTTGAATGTTCCGGGAAGTGACAAAGATAATTCATCGTTTTTGTTCTTTAAAAGGCATCTTTTAAAGTGTTAATATAAGTTTTATTTTCACTCTATTTTAATTATTTACCTTAAATTATCCTACGTAAATGACTCCGTTGAGTTAACGAAAAAAAACCGCTGTAATGGGGGTATATAATCTGCACGACTTCTTCTGTGGTGCGAACTTATTTCAGCTTTCCATCACTACGCAAAATGGGTCGTTCCGGGTGTAAAACCTTCAAATCACAAGGTTTTCATCTCTTTGATATCAAAAACTTTTCTATTCTATTTCTCTATTGCTATGTGTCTCGCTTTACACAAACTTGCGACAAACATAAAAGATATCTTCCAAAGTGGCCGCAAATTCTATAATCGGAGAAGAAAGATACCCAAGGAATGCTAAGAGATTAACACGAACTTAAAGCTGTGTGTCTATAACTTGTTCAAGTTTAGGAAAACATGGAAAAATTGTTGAAGCACTCGCTTACGACTTCTTGTCCTCACAACATTTCGCGCTTTCGTAAACTTCGACTTGTAATTCTACAATTAATTCAAACCACAGAACCTTTTCTGTACCTATTAATACACTTGTGATTAACAGGCATCATGCTTACCTGCATGTTCCATGAGATAAATATTAGGGAATCTCAAGCAATAAAATAATCGCAGCAACAGAGAAACATTTTGCTCTTTCGTAAACTTCGACTTGTAATTCTACAATTAATTCAAACCACAGAACCTTTTCTGTACCTATGCAAATGCCTGTGATGTAAAAAACATTATACTCACCTGAATATTCCATGATATAAAATATGAGGGAACCTCAAGCAATAAAATAATCGCAGCAAATAGAGAAGAGGAAAAATATAATCACACCCAAAAACATGACAGTGGCGTAATAAGCTGATAGCAGCTGGAGGAAAAAAAAAGTGAGTTGGGGGCGGAGAAAGGGATTGGACTAAACGCCGTAAGCAGACATCCCTGTGTCATCTATTGAGATGTAATGAATGCAGATGACCTAGCCTGTACCTCTCGTTAAGACCGAATTAACGTTAATGGTTATTAATGGCTCTTGCTCATTTTAAACAAACGTACAAGGATCATAAAGGAACTGAAGGCTCAGTTTTGTTATAATTATTTATTGGGACCTGGATGAATTGTTTTGTATATGACAGACATTGTGTACACATATAAGTGTGGCGATTTATGTCAATTTTCCTTAATAGGCGATGGTTTGGAAGGTATTCTGTCCATGTTTTTTAGGCTACTATATGCAGAAAGCCTACATAAATAATTTTACACAGGGCCATATCTTATGAAAGTTGTTTCTTTTGCTAAGCGTTTTACCATGTTATATAATTATGAATCGGATTGTTCGATTGATCGATCGAGAGAGCGTTAGACCAATCGCCCACTAATTAACTTATGCCACCAAAACTTGTCATAGTTATTAGCTTATTAGTTAAAGGTAGATGTTATGTTTTGCTAGCGATCATACAGACAAATATCTGGCTGTTAAACTGGATGAATAATTCTGCGCATTTACTCAATATGTCAACAAGCCGCCTACCAACTGTTTAGTTTATTGAGTTTAAAATCGATTTTAATGAATTTCTTGGCTTTTTCGTGTTGATTAGAGTTCATACTACGATTAAACGCATGTTCGCGTTCATAATTAATATTACTCGACCAGAAACTTTTCATATTTACAAACCATCAGCGTAATAAGGACTTAATTTGACTACCAGTGTTCTAAAACAGAAACATGCAGATGTTTTAACTGAGAGGAGCCACGCTCGTAGCGACTACAGGTGAAAATTGCAACTTCTGAATTCTCTCTCCGTCAACTGAAAAAAAAAACACCAGCAAAACGTAGTTTGCATTTCATATTGCATTAGCCAGTGATGGAGGTTTATGCCATAGAGAGCGGCAACGAGAAGAAGTAAATAAGACAGCGCTGGAGGAAAAAAAAAAAGAACGATTCAAACAAAGGCAGAAGTCCGTTCTCAAATTTTATCTTTTAGACTCAACTCTGTCGTGCTGCGAGCACTATCAAAAAAATTTCTTTGATTTGAATATTTTTGGGACCCTAGCCAGCCGCCCCCAAAGAAGCGAACACTAGACCCTCGGGAAAAAAAGTTCCATACCAAACAAGAAGCAGGAAAAGCATTTCCTCGCGTCTCCATTTAAACATCCGGTTCCTCTAGGTCACTGACAAAATAAAAATAGCCAACTACTTTAACACCTCAATCTTAAGGTGGCTTGACTCGAATTTTGAGTAGCGATACCGTTCAACTTGGAGCAACTAGAGCACCGCCAGGATCAATCCAACAGAAAATCAAACTTTAGTCTTGCGGTAAAGAGATATAATATATAGATTTAGGCAAAACTAAAAGCGTAGCTTCAGCTATTTACTTGGATGTTGTGAATAATTATACAGTAATCCAACATGTGAGGCAAATTTTGGACGATTTTGAAGTTTCGGCAGTTTCGTCCCAAAATTGCGCCGGAAAATGTGCAAAATCTCAAGTGCTATTTTTGCCAACGGCTTCGCAGTCCTCAGTTTTTT
>Ga0126343_10000551_pt1 | contig 14848 bp, 10 predicted proteins | sample Cyp2metagenome_FD_92531 | JGI IMG/M metagenome (GOLD analysis project Ga0126343, IMG submission 92531) | Coral microbial communities from Lord Howe Island, Old Settlement Bay, Australia - Cyphastrea 2 metagenome | ecosystem: Host-associated > Invertebrates > Cnidaria > Coral ... | reverse complement strand
TTTCCCCCCCCCCCCCCCCCCGGGATATGAACCCACATCGGCAGGACTCCGCCAGGCTTCAGCGACAAATTTCAACAGGCCCCAAACATCAGCAATGCGTCGGGCACCAAGCGAGACTGCAATATCAGGCCTTTAAAGTGCCTATGATTTGAAAAATTATTTGTGCTTATTTGAAAGGCCTTTCGAATTGCAGAAGAACAACGTTTTTCTTTTTGAAATATCGTGTTTCGTTTAAGAGATATTGACATTTTTCTATTATGCAAATTAGATCACTGATGACGTGAAACGATAATTTATTTTCAACGATAATTTATTTTCAACATCATAAATTACTGTGACGTCACAGAACACGATTTGTGTCGGTTTTTCGTAGACGTTACCTCCCTCCCGTTTTTCCTCGGGGGGTGGGTACGGCTACACGTAGGCTAACATTCGATAGCGCACTTAAAAACAATAACAGACCCCACGCTTTACGTACGAGACTCTGTGAGGCATGTCACGAGAATGCATACTCTACTAACATAATGATCACTTTGCAGATAAATGCTTTGTGGTACTCCATTGATCCGAAAAAAAGTGACGAAATATCGGTGTAGCGATCCAACAACATTCCCATAACTGGAAAACCTTTAACACCATACATATGGCAGCAAGTAGTGACCAAAGCAGTGGTTGGCTGATCGATGAGGTAAAAACTGCTTTTCACTCCACAATACATATAGTCGCTCAGTTTGCTTTGTTTGTTCTCTCATTTACTTGTGTGTTTTTTCCTCATTCATGCAATGCACTTCTGTTCTTGGTACCTTTTTGCTCACGTTCTCTAGCTAGGAAGCTTGTTCGGTTGTTCGTTCCGTTACTTTTTTTTTTGAAAGATTTATTTTCCCTTAGATAAGTTGTTAGTTACTTTATGGCATTTCTCGAGGAGGCCTTCAAAAATGAGGTGACAAAAATTGCATGCATAGACTCTGGTATCATAATAACACACTTCCTTCATTGGGTTACTTTGTGATACTCCGATAGGAATTCAAGAATATTATCGTTTACGACACCATGTTTTGGACTGAACTGGAATCCTTGCTGCTAGAAGGGAAGGAAATATCCTCCATACGGCGTTCAAAGGTGAAGTGCTGTCCCACTCTACAAGTTTAATAAAGAAAAGAAATCAAGTTACACGAGGTCTTAAATGGGATTTAAGTATTTAGGCAAGACTCGTGAATTTGTTATATACCGATACATATTTTTTCAATAAAAGATTCTCAATAAATGCCAATTCGTTTTCATTCCACCTAGGTCATCCTGTGAGCTTATTTCTGGGGTTGTTTTTATAGCTGAGGTATATTCAACAAGTTTATTGCAAAGCGCACTGTTCTTATAGGAGCGTAGCTAAATCTTACGGATACTCTCTTGTGTATCTGTTCGCTTGGCACTATGAAGTAAACTGATCTTAACTTACCAGCTACTACCACCACTCAAGAAGGCTACACCTGGTCCCAAAGTCAGCCCTGCTGTAGCACACACCCAGGCACCGATCCAACAGAGTGACCCAGTGCTAGTAGAAACCCCAGCAATATTACCTAGCCCACTTTCAATGCAAACTGAAATAGCCAAACTCCTTGACAATGCAAAACAGGAGGTAACAGAGTTAAAAAAAAAATGAATAAATCAGTACTTATACAGACAGCATATGTATTAAATGAACACTATGCATTTCCTTTCATGTCACTGGTCATAGTAAAGTAGTAAATGGTTTCAACCCAGGAGTATCGATCAGTACTTCGTTTGGGTGATCGTCCGGGGGAGGCTGGTTACACCTGCTGTAAGGCAATGCCTCAATTATGTTAATAAGATTAACCTTCAATATCACCTATTCTATTCTTCTCTTCAGTTCTCTCGCATCTAGATCATTCTCTTTGATTTTCTAATTGCAGGAAGAAATATTGGAAAGCTGAGCAATGCTATTGTGTCAAAGAAAGCGGAGCTCTTCTTTTCTCTGAGTTCTGAGGCACGAGAGCTGGGGTGGCGCAGAGGTGAGAGCGCTGGCCTCCCACCAATGTGTCCCGGGTTCGATTCCCGGACCCGGCGTCATATGTGGGTCGAGTTTGTTGTTGGTTTTCGCCCTAGCTCCGAGGGTTTTTCTCCGGGTTCTCCGGTTTTCCTCCCTCCCCCAAAAAATCAACATTTCTAAATTCCAATTCGATCGGGAATTCGAGAGCCACTGGTTTGTCAGTCGAAAGACTGTTGTGTGCTACCCTCGTTAAACAAAGTCAATGTTTTTTTATACTGAAGTTTAAAAGCCTGTTCAAGTTGTTTGCCACCTGTCACAGATCAACTTGACGATGAAAATATTTTCAATTAACTTTTCACATTACCTTGGAGTGTTGTCTTGATTATTTCAAGTTTAACAAAATTTCAAAATGTTATATCGCGACGTCATATTTCGTTTTAGCGAGTCTATTATTTTACCACCTACATGTACCTAAATGACAGTTTCTCCCCAAATTTTTCTACCCTCCACACGTTTTCTGTCCTACAATGTTGTCAAGGTAACCGTAACCCTTTTAGGGTGGATTCTTCCCGTATAGGCAACATGTACCCAACTTTGCCCGCGTTTCGGAAACGTATCATATTGGAGATATTGTATAGTCAGATGAAATTAACTGGGAGCGTAATGTCATATAGAAGTACAGTACAGAGGGGCATATTGCCAGAGTGCCAACTAACAAACAACACTTTTCTGGGGTTGAGGGTTGTGAAGCCATTTTATCTTTGTTGCCGGGAAAGTCGGAAATAAAATACAAAGATTGTTTATTGCAGGTACGACGACAGTCAACGACACTAAATTAAACAACTTTTAACTTAAAATTACGTTTAAAGTTTAAACTCATCAACAGTTCGTATTACTCTTGAAGCTTGTTGATGCACCGATGCACTGTTTTGAGTGCCATTTGTCAACAAGTAGATTCACTAAACAAGAGTACGATCTAGTTTCATCTTCTATTCGCGTTGAAACGCTCTTCCCTGATCAGAACAGAAGGAAGTAATAAGCTTGGCTGATGTAATGATTATGATGAGAAGAGACGCGCGTGAGATTTCAGACTCAACTCCAAACTGTCTTACGTCGTGTGTTCCTTTGTAGGCATTCTATTATTTACCTAGCCCTTAATCCGACTCAGTTCACTTTGTGATTGTTATCATAATACGACATCCCATGCACGGGTTTTTATAGCCAGGTCATTTTTGATGGATGAGTTGAACAACTTTCACGGCTTGTAATTTTGTCCTTTTCTTGTTCTAGCCTTTTCAAACTCTGGACTCTTTGAAATCCCAATCATTACAACTGCATAAGGGTCAGTCACTGTTCCTTAAGCTTTCAAAGTAAGCTAAAAGCGGGCAGCGGTACAACCTTGATAATTGTGCTTTTCAAATCGGGTTATAATTTTCGTCTTAAACTAACTGATATCAGTTTTTTGAATTTAACGTGCAATACTTCAAACATAGCTTGAATTGTAACCATCTTGTGCAAAATACCATCTACATATGCATGGCACATGCGCGTGATTGCTTGGATGGGAGATGGCACTTTGATGTTTCTTTCCACCTGAGTGTAACTTCACTAACGTGCTCATAGTATCTATACCATAGGTTCCTCCTCAGAAAACGCACTATTTTTGGTTGTGACGCTTTTCTTCTTACCCTTGCGTTCTCCGTTCTTTTCTTGAGGGTCGATAAAAGCAGTGTCCAAAAATGGCGAGACAGACTCGATCAAGCGTCCGGAAATACCAAACTCTTTATTCTTGTCTTTTCCCGGCCCTTTGATGTAGCATAACACGAGAAAACACACAATGAAGCACAGTGGAATGGCCATCGTGAAGAGCACTCCGCTTGTTAGTGGCGACGTCTTTGGCTCTTCTATAAGTTCATCTAAAACCAGAGGGTGAAGATGGAAAATGAAACTGGCTAAAGGTAATTTTGTAAAGGCACTTTACCTTCAAAGAGTATTTCTTTAATTCCAAATTTTGGATTGCGCCAAACTATATCATGCACTCCAGAGTTTATCCTTGTCTCTGTACCATGTTCACTGGCGGGATAACTGTCTTGCGTTGAATTCTCCGGTATGGGTGGGGAGAGACATTGTGCGCCAGTAGAGCGTGTCTTAACCCAAAACGCAACACAGTGACTGTAGTCAGGGCATAAAGAGAAAACGTTCCGTCTGAAGTCTAGCGCGTCTAGTATGAGGCAACCACCTCTGCAGTAAATGCCTTTTTTTGTTGGTTTTCAGTTTACAGAATACAAGGTTAATTTACTCAGACTTTCCAGTTCGTTAAATGTACTCACTTCCGGTGTTCAATACAATCTTTTTAACCATCTTATAAGATGCAAATATTTGTACTAACCCGCTGGCTGCTCAGGAGGAGGTTCAGTTGATACATATGTGTCGTTTGTTTCGCTCGCAGTTGTCGCTATGGGCTTTATGTCACTTTTCATTTTAGTTTTCGGCGTAGTGTATACTGCAACAAGAAAGTCACGCAATCATAGGTGATTACAACATTACATAGGAGTTGGTCTTCAAAGGAGAGGTCAAGTTATTTTAGTTTAAGGCTAGTATACGCTATCTTTGGTCGTTCCTGGAAGTTCCGAACTATCCTTACTGAAGCGACAACTCTCCAATGTTGAATGTTCAATGTTTTAGAATTATTGGAAAAGCTTGGAAAGGAAATCAGTGCCTTACACAGAAGCTTTTCAATCTATAATGTGCATAGTAAGCTGGCTTTGCACGTATTTTACGTGCCTACTGTTAAAACCATAGTCGTGATACACCATACAGGGTCCGTCAAAATAGCCTCTTCACGCGTCGTCTGGCGTCCTTGATTAATCTTGGTGGAGGAAAGGAAAGTTCAGCTTCACATGCTCTGCACTGGTATTGCTCCCTTATGTCAAATACTTTTCTGTTTCTGTGCCATGGTGTTTACACACTATAACCTCAGACTCTTAAATTCACCAGAGTTTTTTCTCTTTGGTCAGCGAAAATAACTAATAACATTAACACATTTTATGGTGCTAGTATGACCGTTTGTGGCTACCTGAGGCTGTTGAAAAGACAGGGCGTTCTCGTGAAAGACGAACGTGCCATTTTCTTGTTTATAGTATACTCACGTGGTGTACAAACTGTGCCATTTCTCTCCGTTAAGTATCCATCTCTGCAGTGACATAGGTAACTACCTTGTGTGTTAAGGCACTCGTGAGGACAGCCGCCATTTTTGTCTTCACACTCATCAATATCTGCATATAATTAAAAAAAAAGAAAAATATGCCATTCTTTATAAGCACGTTCAAAATTCGACCCGATTAGTTTTTCATTTTTTCCAATGGCGATTTTCATGGCATGGAGTATGTAATAATGTAAGTTATATAAGATATAAGTAGGCTATAAGACCCCATGATCTTGACCATCTATGTGATCAAAAAGAAACTCTTTCAAATTCATTATGAAAACAGGGTAACATCAGAATCGAAAATGTGTCTGAATAAAATTAGACCTCATGAATGCAAGGCTGAGTTGAAGTTTCCACAGGGACTCTAACCAACGCCCGAGAAAGGTAAGACTGCATTCGAAATGTGGACCAGTAGTTCACTTAGCTCACGGGAGGACGCCTCGTAATACTGCTCAGGTCAAAGCTTTCTTTCAATGCTGCCGGATTTTGTTTAGCAATGATCCCGAGTTGCCTGGTAATAATGAACTCAGCTTTGCTCCTTACCTTCACATTCTTTATCTCGTTCTGTTGTTAGGTAACCTGTACCACAAGAACATTGATAGCTTCCAACAATATTGAGACAAGGTTGACCGCTACAAACGTTATAGTTGTTGCACTCGTTAGCATCTGAAGAAACAAGAAATCGTCAAGATCAAATCTTAACTTTCGCTCTGTTTAGGATCCATTGTTAAAGTTCATTTGTTTATACCTCGCTTTTATGGATATCCTGGTGAGGAGGAGGCGTTCTGGGAAAAAGCGATGGGAAAAAGCGATGAGAAAATTCTTATGCTCTCTGAAGTTACAAACTTCGAAGTGCAGTCAAAATTCTTTCCTCAGAAAGGGGCTGGACGGTTAGGGTTAAAGCGACGTAATTATCTGTCACTATCATTCGATGCGTTTTCTTATTTTGATTGACTGAGAGGCCACCACGCAAATAAATGCCTACAAATAGTAGTCTGTTCATGCTTAGTGCCGTCTAAATATGTGTTTTGCTGCAAATAATATTCTGACCATGCGTAGTTGTAAATACGCTCTCTGGTGAAAAATGACAGATCGCTTTTTCCGAGCTGTCAAAGAGTGATTTAAATATGAAAACAAATTTGGTTATGGAATGATAACACAATTATTGAACTCGGTTATTGCAAAATATCGTTATTTGTCAATGTCTCGCAGATCAATTATTTTCTGATGACTAGAAAGCACCGCTCGCCGCTGTCAATCCACGATATTTTGCGCAACTTCGTCCAATAATGCAATAATTGTTGCTATTGTTATAATCTGTGTTACTTTTCTAGCACCCCAGAGTATAAAGGTGACCAGAATACTAAATATAGATTGATACGATGAACAACAATTCCGCAACAGGATTTTGATGTGCTATCAATTCTTTTGAACGGAACTAAACACAAAAATAACAAAGCAGACAAGATGCTTGGCCAGAGCATTCCATCCTTACCTCTGATGCATATATAACAACCTTGAGCGGAGCATTCTCTTCCAAACCAATATAAGCTCTTAGTGGGGTGCATTTCTGTGCAGTTTTTATCCAAGCGATCGTTCATTGGTTCTTTCCTGTGCCATTTTGTGTAAATAGGTTCCTCGTCCAGCTCATCGAGCCAAACCCATCGTGAAGTGTTTCTTGGATTACGATGAAGCCCTATCCAGGCCCCTTCGGATAAGCAACTTAGGCTCGAGTAATGTGACGCAACAAACGCGTTTTGCGAATCCGAGGACACATTCACCAGGTCTCCCCCAATCTCCTTACAGCGCTCGCGGGCGTTAACCCAGGTGGCAGTCTGGTTCGAGAAGAAGTAACAAAAACCCTCGAAGAACGTCCAGCCGTTTGGGCAAGAATTACCTTACACAAGAAGAAATAAACATTTCTATAAACCGTACCGACCAAAATGATATAATTTACAATTATTTTTAACATAGCTTCCAAAGCACATTTGATACCTTAGACAACTATAGCATTCATGATGAAAACAAATTTTTCTCCGTCTTTTTGGCAAAAAAAATGACAATAATAAATTCAGTGACCATAATGGGACTGATCGAATGAAGAAAAACGGATTTACGTTTTCAATTGTTTTTATTAATCAATAACAACATTTACTTACATCGAACTACGTTACATTACTTTACTAACAGAAGGATTCCACCAGAGGCTCGAGCAACAAGTGGACAAAAACTTGTTGAAACTGTGAAATATAAAATACTCGCGCTACAGAAAGAACTTTGCGCGGATGGAGTCAGACTTCTTGTTCAAAGTTTGCTTTAGTTTATTTATAAAGAGCATCTCATAAATAAATTACGCAGTCAAATAAGCTCTGGCACTTCCGCAAATTTTTAAATCCAAGATCTATGTCATTTGGGTCCCTTCCATGTTGCTCTCTGATGTGTTTCCCGATCCCAGAGCCCCTTAGCTATTACCATGGATAGTAAAGAACAACCCGGCCCTGACTAGAAACCCATTACAAGTTTCCTTATCCTGTGATCATTTATTTTGCATTTAGTAATTAGCTTCAAGGTCGAAATGGTTAAACATTTTAAACTTTCTTATGGGTCGGAATAATTCTCATAAATTTTCAAACTTTCCTATTCAGAAAGTAATCGTAATAAACTTTTCCTCGCATTACAGCTTGGCAGCGTTTCTAGAATAAGTCCAGGTCTACCATCAAGATGAATTAATTATTCAGATCACAAAAAATATATTAATTTAATCCAATCAGAAAAGAGGCAATTTTATTATTGTTGGTGTTAGAAATACATTAATTGATTTTTAATGGACATATTCATCCCAGCTTTTGCATCCCTCTTTCACCGCAGGCGTGTGACAAAAGTGTAATTTATATGTTTTATTTAGTAACTGCTGTTAAGCCCATGCTGAGAAAAATTTCTTACCTCATGTAACGTCAAAAATTTGTCTGACTCCAGCTCTCCAGGATATCACGCCTGCCCATAAATATTTACCAGTTTGACTCAAGCATTAATAGCACCCACTCCATTTTTTGCCACAGTGATTATCTGTGAAATAGCCCCCCCCCCTGATTATGCGATAATTCGACTAATAAGTAGCTAATTTCGACTATTTGCACTTTCAATTGTCTATATGATCATAATACACCCTATTTCCTACTTACTTGTCATTTATTTAATCAATTTAGTGTCAGTCAATTTTGCTCCATTTCTACTTATTTGAAACTGCTGTTAACTTGGGTGAAACCCTAATTTAACGACTTATATTGTGTTCTGACCAACGCAGGTGCGACTCAGCTTAAGAAGAGAAGAAAGGAAACAAAGACAACAAATAAAATACTGAAAAAGTCAAAAGTCAAAAGTTATGCAAAGACTTGATGACTCTAAGGTAAATCAGTAAAACTTGTACAATGTACCATTTGGATAAACCAAAATCGAATACAAAGTGTGTTTTATAATTTTCAAATGCGTTACTGCTTTGTTTCATATATACATGTACAACTGTAAGTTATTATTCTACATTATTTAATTTAAGAAATAAATTTACTTCCACTGCGACATAGAGTGTTTCTGTGTAGATGTGCTCCGTTTTTTTTTTCTGTATTACTTTCACATTTATTTATTCATATTTTCTAGTTGTTTTATTTTCCTATTCTTTAACTTATGGTTGCAAGTATTTATTTTGTTTGTCTTTCGTTGAAATGCTAAAAGCGCCGTGGCTGTTGCTGCCACCGTTACTATTGTGTTATTGTTGTTGATGATGAAATCACAAGCTGCGGTTTTCAAGAACATAAAACAATGATATTTGTCAGCTGACAGTCAAAATTCAGTCATTAGCCTGTTTTTAGGTGTAAGCTATTTATTTTCCTTCTTGTTTGCTTTTTGTCATTTTGGATAACAATTTTATAGTTTAGGAGGTACGTAGGGCCAATATTTCAATTTGCTGAAAGTGTTTTGGCAATTAATCAACTGTAAATTGTCAGCGCCAATTTTCGTTTTCAATTGTTCGCATTGGTATTTTGTTGTCTCAAATTCTCTTCAGGTATTACTACGTAAATCCTGCTTGCGCTGATGGTCTGCAATCATAATTCCGTATGATGAAATGCACGTTTCAAAACAGTCAAATTCACAGCAGTAAAGTCCTATGTTAAAGTCCTAAAATGACTGCTGCAGGAAAACATTTCTAGATGGTTTTGCTTGCAACTATTTTTATCAATATGAACAAATTATATGTTCACACATATAATGGTATTAAATATTCTGAAGGAAATTGAGAATTGTACGAAGTGCTAACCACAATTAATTTGGTTTGTTAGGTATGCATATCTGATGAAAGATTTTTAATCATCCGTTTTATTTTTGTTGTCGTTCTGCATTCGTACCCAGCTTTAGACAGAACAATGTCGAACGATTTTCGTTCAATCTGGCCCGCGTATATCGCCAACAGCGCTACAAAAGTTTCCCTGACTTGGCAAGCAGATGTATTGAGAAAGTGTACCATAAATGGATTGTCCCATTTTATGGTATTTTGTATTGCGTATTATACAAGCGAAAGCCCATGGGGCTTATTTCAACCAACGCTTTTAAACCTTGCCATATCGTCAGACTGTAACACAAAAGAGTCCGTTTTACTCATGCAAAAGACATTTCTCCTTTACAATATGAAGGCGAAAATACAATAAATTCAGAGCCTGCTGCAAAGAGCCTAATTGTTGTTCTGATTCCATTTATCTAATTAGGGTTCCTTTCTCGTAAAATATGACGGACGACAACAAATTAGGGTATAACGCCATAAAATGACATTTGCTCTATTTCGAAAAGCGCTTAGCTTTCGCCGGACGAAATTAAGCCTAGTTAACTTAAATTTTACTATCAAGTTAAATAAAAGAATTCGCATAAGACTTGACGGACATCCGTGTTTTTTTTTAGTTTGTGTATTCATATTTTGAATATAATTTAATTTCGTGCGGATATAGAAATGTAATTGGTGCCAAGAAATCGTCAGATTTGATTAAAACTAACATTCATGATTTACCTTTCTAAGTTACATTGATCGTTCGCTGACGTTTTGTCAAGATGACTTGGAGCTATTTGTGTGTAATATTACAGATTGCGTTGCGTCCACCTGTTCAAGCAATAGAGCTCCATATGCATTTCGACAAGACTGAAGGAAGCCTTCTTTAGTCACCGATAAATTATCTTGTAAATGCGTAAATAGGAATTAGTATTCGCATGAATCTAAAATTATCAATATAGGGTATTACAACTTGGCATTATTTTGACAGATAAACATTTCCATGAATGGTTCACAGTCTAACATTAGCATTTTATCTGTTTCGATCTACTCACGTAGACAGTCATTCCTGACGTATAGACTGCTTTGCAAATATCTAGAGCTTTTAATCGCTATTTTGATGGTTTGTTGAGTAATTTTAAGTGAGCGAGTGTTGAGCAAGCGCTACTGTTAGTTTTGACTATAATATGAGCCCCTGATGAACTAAAACTGTCTCACAACAAAGCCAACGTTTACGTCAGTGCCTGCAATTCACAAGTCCACATGGATAGTAGATTTAAGGCACTTCCATCGCTTCACCTAACATCTAGTCACATTATAAGAAGCTCTGCCTTACCTTGAACACTGCATAATGCGGAGAAAACAAGGACAGAAGCGAAGAAGACGCGAAATCCATGAGCGCCGAACCGCGACATGTTGCCATTTGTGTTTTCCAGAGTCGACTACCTCGCCTTGCGCCGGTAACAAAAGCGCGGTAGGTTGCCGCATAAAATGAAACAAATTACCGAACTTGTCTCCGTAACTCTGACAGGCATACACTGTTTTGCAAACTTAATGCCAATGGCATAAACTGTGCACCAATTTGAACACTAGTTCTTTGCGAATTATTCGCCTAACTGTCCAATCTTTTCAAGTTTTGGGTTCCACTTAATTATTTTTTACAGCGAAAGCTGGTACCGAATAAATTCACGGAGAAGATAATTTTTGAATAACGTGTTAGATCCTGTTTGAGCTTCGTCTGTGGGTTTTCCTAAAAAGTCAATTTGAGCATTGAAATAATTATTTTCAGTTAATAAGTTAATAATTTATAGTCTCATCAATGACGAGTTTCAGTCTTGAAAAAATAATAGCAAAGAATTCATTCTTCAATTTGTAATGATGAAAAACCACATCCCTAAACGCCACATCCAATCAAACGCATCCTATTTTTGGCATCTGCCTTGTGGTGCTGCCACAAAGTTTAAACAATGAGACCTTTGAAACTCTACGATTTTCAAAACATAGGAAGAATTTTTTCTTAATTTAGAAAACTATTACCACATTACTTGGAAATAAGTGAATACACTTAGTCTCCATTTGATTTACTGTAGGACGCTCGCGCGAAAATTCCCAGTCGATTATCGACTTCTTTTCAGAGACAATGCGTGTGGAAACTAACCTGATTTTGAAAAACTGTTTGCTCACGTAATTCAGCATGGTCTACAGGATTTTATAGTTAAAAATATCTAAGGTGAGTCGACGGAGGCAAACGATCTTAGTAACAATCTGTAGAGGTGCGTCTGTTGCGTAAATAATTTTTAATGTTACCAAGGGTTAAGTTTTTTGCCAAACTTAACCCTTCAAGAAGCATTGAAACCGTTGCACAGATAAATGAAAAGCTAAAAAAAATACTCAGAGCCCATTGCTTAAGAGAGAGGACTGCGGCGAGTCTCTTATATTGATTAGATTGAAAATCTAAACATTTCAAATGAAATGTTACTGAATGAAAACCTACCCAATCAAGTTTGAGAGTTTTCAGCGCGGAAATTTGTCCAAATGGGAGCCTTGTAAAAGCTGCAAAATTCCTTACAAACCCTTAAAATGTTGTGGCCTGTCTTCCCAATCCATACAAACTCTCTATTTTGTAGAGCTATCATCTTTCCATTTTCCTCCTCTAAACAATTCTATTCTTGCTTAAGACTTTCAGATTTAGTTGATTTTTCATTTGAAGATCTTAGTTTTTCAAACAAACGGAAAAGAACCATATTCTTTCCCAGTTCTCTCACGTTTTTGCAATGGGCTATGGTATTCGTTGGTGCATTTTGCAAAAAATCCAATCTTCTAATCAATATATTTTCTTCATTTTTTCGCTAAAAGTAGAAACTAAACGTCCAAGATTGTTAAATCCAGGCAGAGCTCAAGCAATCAGTGGCCATCTACCCTGTCGCACAGCTCACCCAAGCGTAATATGAGTAATGGAGAACTGCTAAAACCTCCGTGCACATCATATACATCCCTCTTGTGTATTAACAAGCACCATTGCCACTGGCTTCGCGGAATTCACACTGAAGTTGTGGAAATCTGAGAAGCCACGTTCCACATCCCCAAACTCAGGAAACTAGTAAAAGACCCTCCACCTCACGAGCAAAAAGTTCCGTCCTCGCCATCCAACCGTTTTCCCTTTCCATCAAATGCAATATTGCGCCACTAACATACCTTTTCACAACCAATTAACTTAAAAGAACATAACTTTCAAAACTCGTTCAAACGAAATGAATAACACCGAGATAAAAAAACGAAATAAACGCAGAAAATCATTTAAAAAGTCAGCCATCCCTTAAACGAGATCTGTCAAAAAAAGTTGTCATGTGCACTTTTTAAACTGAACACAGCCAAGGCAGACTTTAGGCACAGACTCCGCTGCCTATCCTCCCGTCTTAAACAACAAGGCTTCAAATCTACGTTACTCGTTAAATCGGTTAAAAATTCTTCAAACGTCATTGCACAACAGTGGTTAAATATAATGTTACATTACGGGAAATACGATCGGCAGTTCGTGATTGAAAAATATCGCAGCTCATCGATGTATCCTTTGCTTACTTGTAATTCCAAATGCTCTTATCTTTTTGAAGGTTGTAATATAGGATGCCAAAAAAACACAGGGCTTCTGAATCCACTCACTGGGTACAGATGTGCGTGCGCGCTTTTCCTGGAGTGACTGCTGCGCGTGCATTTTACTCATTTAGTTGACGCGTGTACTTAGTTCGCGGTTTAACGGTTTAACGTGATTTAACGGTTCATTTGCATTACGTTGTTATCCTTATGAACATTTCCAGTCGATGACTGTGCTCACATCGTGGGTGGCTCCACCTAAAATGTTCTGCAATTGGTATAGGATTTGTTGGAGCCGAAACCAATTGTGGAATTGCACGCATTTTGAACATCCCACTGATGAACAGTTACGGCAATTAGATATCTATAGGAGCCGCACATCAGATCGTAGTCTGTCCTCTTCGAATACAAATGTATCATGAAGGCGAGGTCGCTAGTTGATAAGACAGAAAAGGACTGGGAATAATCGACAACCCTGACAAATAACCACTGTTCTACGGATTTTTTTTAATCATCAATTTTTCTTTTTCCTGGTAACAGTGACTGCGTTCATGGAAGTTATATCATGCAAGTTTTAATCAAAGTGACTATGAGCCACTCAACTTGGAAAATGCATCGTTTGTAAACAGTGACAATTTCGACGCCACCGACTTGAGACTTTAATCCGAAGGTTACGTTTAAGTTAAAGCCCACTGGCATTGTTACGGAATAGTGCAAAACGCAACGGTAAGAGAGTACACGAGGAGATGTAACACTGTTGAAAACATTCACAAAGTTATCGGTCCGTGAGGCCGAGTTATCTTCATCCGAGAGACCGAGGCAATTGTAAGGAAAGTGACGCATGTCCGATCGAAAAGCAAGCAGTAATTCCCATTTTCATATTCCTCTAATTTTTCGTTCTCTAATTTCCCAGCCAGTTTCAGAGATTTTTTTCTCTTTTTGATACTTTTTCTCATCTTAGAAATTTAAGGAAATGCGTTCAGAGTCACCATACCACACGGACAGCAACACTACTCGTTATCAGTTGATCAGTTGATACTAAAACCATGGTATCAAAAAACTTTCCGATCATTGATGGACACGTTGTTATCATTTTTGTGACACAATAGGACATCATAGCAACAGTATGACCTGCTAAATACACCCTTAAGGACGGTGCCTACTCTTGTTAGTGCGCACACTTTCTGCGCATCACGCAAGACATGGTTTAAGCGCGAGCTGGGGTTGACCCTGACGCAATCACCTACGCTACTAATTAAAGCAAAATTCTCCTACTGTGACCAAATCAAGTTTAATGAACCTACAGTTGAACCAGGAACACCAAAATAGCATCATAGCACTAAGCAGTAACTGTTAACGTCTTCCAGCTAAAAAAAACTAGCTGTTAACTGTCGAAAATAATACTGAAATCGAACTTTAAACATGTACCTGTAGATGGTGTAGTGCGCACGCAAAACAAGTGCGAGGTACACAATTTTTTACTTATTGGGGAGGTGACTGGAAAAAGAATGTAACAGGAGGGGTATCGAATGGTCTCACTGAATTTAAAAGTGCTCGCAAAATTTGGCCTTTGCCCGAATTGTTCGCAAAAATTAGATGAGTGCTCGCTTTGTATCACCCACTAATGTAATAACCAACCACTAATGTAATACTAACCACTAATGTAATAAAAATCAACCACTAATGTAATACTAACCACTAATGTAATAAAAATCAACCACTAATGTAATAA
>Ga0126343_10000550_pt1 | contig 14859 bp, 11 predicted proteins | sample Cyp2metagenome_FD_92531 | JGI IMG/M metagenome (GOLD analysis project Ga0126343, IMG submission 92531) | Coral microbial communities from Lord Howe Island, Old Settlement Bay, Australia - Cyphastrea 2 metagenome | ecosystem: Host-associated > Invertebrates > Cnidaria > Coral ... | reverse complement strand
TATATTAAAATTCTAACTTGGCTCCGAGGCTTGGGGGAATAAAACAAAAGAAATAACAAAGAGGTCGAGGGATGAATAATTAATTTCTTTTGTTTCATTCCCCCAAGCCTCGGAGCCACGTTAGAATTTTAATATATCGAAAATGGCCTATTTCATAAGCAGTTGAGTGGAAGTTGAACTGGGAAACACCAATCCTCGTGAAGAGTATTGAGGTGCGTCTACGTCATCAAATGGAAGGCTAGTGGAATGGGGTGGGGGTCGGGGACCTCTCGACTCCGTGACAGTAAGGAACAGCCAATACTGGTATTTTAAAGGGCATTTGTCACCCTTCTGTGCATGCGTAGCACTTTGATTTCTTATCCGATGGAACATTTGTCAAAGTTGATATACGCGAGAGAAATCCTTCTCCATCGACCTTACGAGGCGTGTGGAAATAGTAATACCGATTTTGAAGGACTGTATAGTCAATAATGATAGATTTAAACGGCATATTTTGTCTTGACTTGAAAACCGTCGAGAAAATACGATGTCTTCAAAAGAGAATTTTCAAAGCGGCTAGAGACGAAAGCTCTTTGCAATTGGCCTACTGGGAAGAAAAGATAGAAGGACGAAGATCGGAAACTTTATATAGCTGCAGATGTGAATGCAAGATGGGAGAAAGTAAGACGGACAAGGCCTTCACAAAACATAAACATGATAAATATTCTTTGCAAAGAAAAACTCAAAAGCCGGCGGATAAATATTTTCGAAAGGCACGTGAAACTCCAGGCGAATTCGTGACATTCGTGATGGTATCGAGATTTCTATTGGTTAACAAAAAATGGAGTTAATCAAGAACGCACATGCGCTTTATCGTGACAACGGCCCTTTAAGCGATTCACAACTGCGGAGTCCGAAGGTTCCACATGGTCAGTAGTCTTTGAAAGCTTTCACTCTCAGATTAGTCTCAGACAAGAGATTATCAGATTAATCTTTGTGACTCAAATTGAACACTCTTTGGAAGTGTAATGGTTTTGAGTGTCAGCAACACGTACCATCTCCAGGTTTTATTTCATAGACAAGCTGCCTTGCTTTCAGTAACTCCTGAACACAGCCCGTGTAACCATGGTTACAAGCCTCGTGCAGTGCGGTCCATCCAGCATTGTCCTTCATGTTAGCGTCTGCACCTGACGCTAACAACTGTTTGACCTTCACAACATCATTCTTGATGCAGCTCAATTGAAGATTGGTTTCGCCTGGAAAGAAATAACACGACAGTAAAGTAAAGAAATACGGATAACTTGTTTGAAACATTTAAGTACTAAGTTGAAGAAATTTGACTGTTTCAGGAGATTTTAACGAAGTGAAGGAGAATGTGCAACACATTTATCCCGTCAGCCAATTACGAGGACCGTATTGTCTTGTGAGTCTTAGCAGTACGGACAGAGAAGTTCTTCCTGTATGGCCTTGATCAAATCCTATTTTCCGAGTGAATGTCAATCCGGAGGTACTGGGTTCCAGTTGCCGAGATCGAAGAGGTTTTCTTTTCCTGGTGATTCACGTATTTCCTTCTAGGGCTACCGCCCATGGGCAAGTCACTGGATTATTTTCTAGCGCTTTAAAGTATCTCATAAAAAATAATTCTCTACTTCACTTTTCTCTTTTGTGAGTAACAATAACAACCGTTGACCAAAATAGCACTCACTGAACAATGGTAGTGAATGGTACCGTTATCTACGATACGCTATATCCGTTAAGTTATGGATTCGTCATACACGATACGTTATTTATAACGTGACTCATTCACTTTACTTGGACCTCGGACCTGTCTAGTGTGACCGCAATGTTTCTTTATCAGACTCGGATTTTGCTCGGCCAACAAGTAACTCCTCATGTCTAGTGTCAATACTGATTGGCCGATATAATCTATTGGTCATCTCACTTTTCTAGTCGTGTAACATTAGAAAAACACAAATTGTAATTTTAAATGCATCGTTAATGATTTTTTTTCTGTCGCTGCCGGCTCTGTTACACGACATTTGGTCTGCACAGAGGAAGCGACATGTTTTGCGACATCTGTGATGAGGTAACCGTAAGAGTGAACCCTTTAACCCCTTAGGGGTCGCCCTTTGACGAGTAAAATCTGGCGTTAGACAGAGTAAAATCGTCTGGGGTTAGACTAGTCACTCTTGGGGTATAAAGGGTTAAATCATTACAAGGGAAAGCTCATGTACTCGTGTACCTTTCATATTTCGGCGATGGATCTGTCTGCTTTGTCGGTTTAAGTCCCTAAAAACAGGTTGCAAACAAAATTGATTACCAATAACAGACTGACATCCTTAGCGGAGTTACCGCGTGTGGGATAATAAGTGTTATTCTTCCAGGTTAATATTATCTTGTTTAGTTATGCATATTAAGTTATTTGCTTACTATGTGCTCCTATTGTAGCCTCGTTTAGACAGAACAAGCATGTGCCTCTCTTTCAAAACGAGTCTTTGAGCAAAACCTCAGTTTCATGTGAAAACGAGTTTGATTTGTATGAAAAAGAACATGTCAGCCGAACACATTTCCATGTGAATGGTTTCACAAGAAGCCTTGTTTTGACACACAAGCAAAAGGCAACTCGGAAGTGACCCATTTTTTTCAACCTGCGAAAGCCGTGCGCCGAGCGACGAAAAAGTGGCGACGCTCAAAACCCACCCACGGAAAACTCGAGGAGATGGAGCCTACATCGAGGACTGTTTACGACTGGCTTTGTATCTCTGCTACTTGTGTGTTATCAGGTCTCGACATGAGATTGGCTACTTTGAACGAAATTGATATCAAACACTGCGCAGGGCCAAAATTAAAGAAATATTTATTCATGTTCAATGTTCAGTATTAAAAGGAGCGTGAAGACTTTTACAATTGTTTTCTCGGAACACACTTTAGGCTGGTGGTTGTCTTCGACGAGTGATGACTTAATTCGCGTGATGTTCTTGCACTTTGCCGGGACATCCCAGTCAGGAGTCCAATATCACCAAGAAAATCCTCGAAGAATTCCTAGCGTGCTGAAACGTTAAGATTACTGTGCGTTGTTTACTCAGGGATTTACAAAAATTATTTACAAAATCTAGTACAGGTAGAGCCTCTACAGGACCAAAAACCCCGGTCCCCAACATGCATGTTTTCAGTGCTTTCAAAAGCGACTTTCTAGAGAGAATTCCAATTCGAAAAATAAAAAATTTTCCTTCAGCTACTGCTTTTACACTGGACACACTTCTGAAATGAGACTCGCGGTAACTGTTCAGAGAATCGCAAATAACATCAATGTGATTGATTAATTATTTGTACACAGGTTGAGCTTCGAAAGCCGAGTCTGAATGTGAAAAATGTCTGCTTAGAAGGACTTGAGAAAGTCTACAGATCATATGACATTAGTGGTTCCAAATGTCTACCAATCATCCCCTTCTCCCGTGCGGTTTTTCTTGGTATTGTTCCAGGAACTGCTAACGGAGGATGTGCTCCGTCCTTCTGCTTCTGTTTGATAGCGCCTTGATGCTTCTTACTCTTTTCGCTCTCGCTTGGTTCGTCTCGTGCCAACACTGTTTCTGATTTAAACGTTTCGTTCTGTGATATAGTTGTTCTAGTGCTGGGAACTGCTAGCGAGATGTGTGCTAAGCACGATCTGTAGATCAGTGTCACCTTTGAACGCAGCCCGTCTCCACCCCCCTCAGTGTTCTTTATGACATCATTTTGACGCGCTACGGTTGGTTTGGTTGTCAACATCTTAGCTTGCTGAGGTTTTCGTTGTTTCAGTTGGATGTTTGGAAACTGTGAGAACTGATGCTGTGAAGTGCTATGGCGAATGTCAACGGTGTGTTTGATGTGGTGAGGACTAGTGACACGGGCCATTTTGCTTCGAGACCGCGACTGTCTGGTTTGCTGTTGGTTAACTGGTGACAAATGATCCAAACGCGCCCTGGAACTCTTGAAGGGCGTAGGATTTTCACGTTCTCGAACGACTGAGAAGCAACTTTCGGTGGTTTTTGTTGTTCAGTTAATGTTCGTTCACCAAAAATACGCCTATTTCTCCTTTGGATAACTTCACATGATTCCTTCATCGAGAGTGGTTTGGCTTGTCGACTCATGTCTATGTGTTTTGGTCAGTTGAATCAAGGGATTGCCGTCACTCTATCAAATGTGTTTGTGGAAGCTTGGTTTATATGTATTTTTATTCAAACACAAACACGTCATCTTCTTTACTGCGGGAACGTCACGTTTCTGACGTAACTGCAAAAACGGACGCAATAAATAATAGACAGTTGGATTGCTAATCTTCAGCTGAATCGAGAAACATTGCTTGTAATCACGAATTACTTTCCAAACAATGGACATATTTTAGTGCCTTTTGAGTATGCAGAAATAACGCCCTTTATCCTTCTACTAGCGTTACGACATTGTTTTGAACACAAACAGGACATAAATTTTGTTGATTTCTCTCGAGATTAAATTTTTCTTAAGGGTCAAACTGTTCGTTAGTTGTTTTGATGTTTCTTTCATTGCCTGTTTCTCAAGCAACGTTTTTTTTTTCATCCTTTAGCCGAATAGAACTGTTCACTGTTTTGAAATTAGTTGCGGAAGGAAATAAACGATAAAAACAACATTTACTGTAACTAGGTAATCAGTCAATGTTTCTCACGTCTGTCCTCATTACTTAAGGCTTTGTGCTATACTTTACCTTTGCAAAACAACCAAATACTTCATTACTTGCGTGAGAAAACAAAAGAAAAACATCAACTGTAACTGGGTAATTAATCGATGTCCTGACGTCTGTTTACCGTGGCATAGCAACCGAATACGTCATTATTAACGCAAGAAAGTACGCGAAGAATGTCAACTGTAACTATGCATGCCGCCGATGTTCAAGTTTTGGCAGCTCGTCTTTTCTGGTTAGACGGGTGTTTATCCATGAATATGAACGCAAAAGGGTCTCGTACCAATCCTTTTTAGTCTGAAATGGATGAAACGCTTCGCCTCTATCCCTACCTGATTTCGAGAGGAAAGCAGACTGCCAACAGTCTGAATGTTACTGACGTCAGTAACATGTCGTTCTTCATTTGTGGGCTTTTTCTTTACCTCCAGTAGTCTTCACTTGAGTGTCATGTGTCGGTCGGCAAGGTCAGTCGGTGGGTCGTAGGTAAGGTCGCCGGTCGATCGGTCGGTCGGTCGTAAGATCGGTCGTTAGTTCGGTCGGTCTTCGGTAACGTCGGTTATTGGTTTGTTCTTATGTGTTGTACTCACCCAATGGTCTGGAGTGGTGTTGTTCCTTTTCGCTGCGATCCTTTTACCGCAGCAGGTTTAACACAAGTGTCTTCAGTGATATCTGTTGTTGTGGTCACGGGCAACAGAAAGAAATAGCTCGAAACCTGAAAGGTAAAAACACTTTTGTGACTTCAAGTTCATTTTAACACCGGTGAATTGTGTCCCCGATCAAAATTTGCGTTAAAAAATTATTGAAATCTTTAATTCAAGGCCGGAAAGAAATGGAACAATAACTAACAATAACTAACAACAACAACAACAACAACACACAAACAGCGAAACTTCATTTGTAACATTACTGTCGGGCAGGAATAACGGCACTGCAGATGAGAATTCTCTCCAACTTCATTATAACTTTGCAAGTCGAGGGACCACAATTTACTGTTCATGGTTGGCGCGCATACCTAATATTTAGCCACCAGTTTCAAGTTGGCAGTTCGTAATTTCTATGATAACTTACCAATTACTTAACAAAATAAAGCTTACTATTTTCTCAAGTGACAGAGCCTTGGTATTTACATGACGTCTTTCCAGAGGCACCAAACGATCAATGAAGCTACCCAGCAACTTGTCTGTTACATGCATTCGAAGCCACGTTGGTTTGCAGGTCTCCAGAAACCGCTTCAGCGTAACCTCGCTTCCGTGCAGCCCGCTACTACAGGCCAGAAACAGCTCGGTCACAAAAGTTCGCGAGCGTTCACTCGACCTGGTGCCCAGATCTCCTTCAGTGCACTTCAAGGAAACGAGGTCACAAAGAATAAAGCATTGTGCTACCACGGAAATAACACTTTGAAGAGTTTGCAACAAAGAAATCTGAAGGAACAAAATATGCTGAGGTTAAATATGCATTGTTTGCGCGAACTGTGAACTTTCGAATAAAATCCTACGCTGGGATGATAACTGTTAAGCACCCAACGAGCTCGCACCTAGGCTTGTTCCAATTGTGCTCGGTAACCTTCGAACAACTTTTGGCGGTTCTAGCTACTCTCTTCCGAGCAAGTTTTGCTCTCCGAGCATCTTTTCAGCAAAATATAGGTTTAGAGCACATATCAACCTTGGTAAAGTAAACGATTTCACAGAAAACTTCAATTTATACGATTTTCTTGAATGTTTATCAACTTTTTGATAAAAAAAAAACGTGCTTTCCTCTCACAAACACCTCCTTTGCGAACAACTCTTTAAAACGTTTCAAGCTATTTTTCTTGACCGAGGTTAGCAATTATTGTGAAGATTTTTGACAATTTTTAGCAACTTTTGGACATTCTAGTGAGCAACTTTTCGGCATTTTACGAGCACAATCGGGCAGGTATCCACCGAGTTCGCAGCACTGAAGACTTTCTACTTCGAGTTCGCCCTGATCTTCAAACTAAGGATTAAAGAACAAGGAATAAACATGTTTTGTGTGATTTTGTTTCATGATGCCCAAAATGTTGCCTTTGTTTTGCTCGGTAAGAGAAAGATGCAGTAGATTTTAAGCACTTGACCGCTATTTCAGTTGAAGTGGGTGAGAAACCTCCAGCTACCCTGTGCTGTCCTTGACTACGGTTGTGTCCCGCAAGAAAATGGTGTCCTCTATCCCATATAAAAAATTCCTTATTAACCAAGCTGTTTTGTTCAAGGTGGCTGGATACCCTAAACTGTCGCTTATAAGCCCTGGGATTATACAACTTCGAAAGGGGAGACTCCGGACTTATAAGCTGAGGGGCAGGGGGTAGAAGCGGCAGTACCTCTGAAGATGTAAGTCGAACCATAGGAGACTTCACGTCAAAAGATAGAGTTTCTGATTTTCCAACAATGCGTTTTATTGTCATGTTTCTTTCTGCAGTTTGTGTGAATTCTTAGAATACTCACGTATGATGTTAAGCAAACCAGAAGGGAAAGAAAGTTGGAAGAAAAAAAATCTTTTATGTTTAAAGCAACGTCTTCCAGAGACGATAGGCATAAAACAACCAAAAAATCTTTAAGAGTGATTGTGTGGGATCATTCGGGACAGTGCCCGGTCTAATCAGACTTAGAGAATACTGGACGGGCAATGACCGCTCCATTGGTCAATAAACCCACAATTTACGAGTTCTTATACATGTATATTCTCTTTCTTTTTCGTTAAGCACTTTTTCAGACACAAATCATACATCCATAATCCCGGCCAGGTAGGATTTGTCGTTTCTGTAAACTTAAAGTCGTTTTTGATTGGATGATTTATAGACGCAGCGCGGGGAAAACTCGCTGAGTAGAGCTAATATTGGCATACTCCTAGACATGGGCTCCAGTTTTTCAAACCGTGTTTAAGTATTTTCGACCACGATGTTATGTACTATTTCGTATCTGACTGTCTACTGACGGATAATCCTAAAATATCTACAATACATAAAAAGACTTGCAACTCGCTGTCTCGCCTTTGCTTTCTTTCCGATTGATGAGCAGCTGTCACTCACCTGAGATGGATGGTCACGTGATAAACAAGCTGCACTCCAAGTATTCCCAAACAGTTCGCGGAGTCGAGTGTTGAAGCAGACTGCAGACGGTCCCGGCCAAAACATGCGCCACACAACAGAATCTTTCAGGATTTTTAATTTTTCACTAGGAGTCGCTGAAAGGCTAAACGAAGATAAAAGAGTGAATAATTACCACGGTTGCCATGGAACTATTTTCGCATTATTTCGAGTGAGGGCTTCAAAAAATCGTGATACTATATTGTGACAATATTCAAATAGTTTCACCATGTATGAAGATGTAAAGATCGCTGGTTGTTTTCTTAAATTTTGAATTTGTCAAGATCTGTTACCGTGAAAAAAAAAAAAAAAAACTCGTCCAGCATGACATGGTCAAAAGCAAAACCAAAACTAAGGGTAACTTGACTAAGTTCGCAGATTTTTATGGGAAGGGACCTGTTACCTTAGAGTTTTGACAGGAATGAATTGTGATAACTTAGATATGATTGCCAGTTATAACAGACTGGAACATAGTCTTGGCCGTACAAAGGTACATACCAACTGCTTGTACGTTCATAGAAATCTTGCTCCAGTAAGGTCGTCGTAAACCGAAGAAGCAGGCTGTACTCGTCTCTGTTACTAAAAATCAGAGAGAAATTCAAAATGTTCAGTCCTCAGTCGTGAAGATTATACAAGCACCATCACCACTTCTCTGTGGAAATGCCGCGCACAAAGCAAAATTATGTTATGAATACCGTCCATCTCGATTACACTATTACTTAAAGTTTGAAGCCACAATTATGTTCAAATAGTAGCAGCTCTCGTGAGCTCTCACAGAAAATATAATCTCACAGGCCATCATGGAAATCGCCTATTTAACACCGTACTGGGGATGAATAAACTAAAACATATCGTAATATTACAAAAGGAAAGCTTCACCTGCAGATTGTTTTCATGAATTCCCAGCTACCTCCCTCTTGTGATATCCCGTTGACACCCGAGTGGAAACCGAGCGTGGACTGGTACAGAGAGGGGTTTTCAGATGGTTTATGCAGAACCAGCAGACGTTGAAGCAACAGGAACGCTTTGAGAGCCTGGACACGAGACTGGGTTTTCTGAAAACAACGAAGGTCAGAGTGAAAAATTAATGTTGTGAACGTGTTAAAAAAGCGACACTTTACCAAACACCGTTTTCATCTAAAATGCGTTAACTTGATGAGTAAGTCGTAAAATCATTGAAAAACTGACTTGAGTGTAAAATCAAAACTAGCGTTTCACCTTTATTCTTACGTCAGAGACAAAATATTGATTTTGATATACGCAGACTGTGTTGGCCATGCATTGAGTAAATAAACTATTAGTAATCAAAGATTATGACTTTGCGTTCGACGCCGTCACTTGAATATGACTTCACTAGCTGACTCTCAACCTCTGTCCATTGCTAAAATTGATTTTGATATACGCAGATTGTGTTAACCATGCAATGAGCAAGTCAATGAAGGAACAAACAAAAAACGTACTGAAATAAACTCGGTCACTTAGGAGAGCAGTGACCACGCCAAAGAGCAATAATTCTTGCAAATACTGATTATTGTACAATGATTTACTCACTTTTTATCTTGCTTTTTTAAGGTCATTTTATTATACGAATTCGAACGTGACCTGGACCAAAGGTTCAAGTCGTACGAAAAGTCGATCTTAGTTCCTCAATTGAGCTTGACATGATGATAGTGAGATGTTTGGATACAAACAATCCCAGACGCAGTGGATTCATTTGTTATCCCACGTTCCACAACTCTACTGAAAATTTGACTCATTTTCCCTGACTTTACGGTGAAGTCAGAATTGTCGCTTCACAGACGTGTCAGTCTAAAGAATTTAGAATACGGGATGGAACCCTTAACACTTGATGAGCGAAACTGAAAATATTGAAAAAGAAAGTCTGAAAGTCTTTGAGTAGATTTGCAGTGAAGACCCTTACCATTGTCGGTGGCATTCAAATCAAACACAAAGGTTGAAGTTTCAGGTATTCTTCATGGGTATTTGAGAGCTCGACCACAGTGAAACACTACTTGGCTTCACACTAGAGCTTGTAAGTATAACCTAAGTGCACTTGGAACTTACTTTTAGTGTGAACGGGTAAAATGTGCTTACTTGGACTTAACTTAGTGACCATGGAAACGTTCCTAGATCAAAGGTGCCGAAGAGCGCTGCCAAATATGGTCTGCACTACACTTGAGAACACACTTGACAAAAAGGAAATGGAAGCCAACTGAAAGCGATATGCAGCGTTGCTGGCAGCGTTGCTAAAATTCTGATGAACAGACCGATACTGGCAAACAATTTGATTGAATTTCATTTTAAGATACAGCCAAAACCATCGCTTTTCATATCACCCGACACCAAATGCTCTTCTCCAAATTACAAACCAGCTGCTGCTTCAAGTTTCAAACAGGTTGTATTTCTTTGCATCCGAAAAACTCTGTTGAACATTGGACGAGTCACACGAAAATGCACTTTCTAGGCTAGGTAAATCCCTTGCCGAAAGCCGCATTGTTGAGCCATTCTTGAGAGTTACATAAGATGTCGTTAGTTTCTTTGTGTGCAGCTACTGCTACGTTGCTCTTTAGCAACAAAGTAACTATATGCAGTTGACTTCTTCACGATTTTATTGCCGAACATTCGCATTTGTCATCTGTATGACTGATTGTACTGCAAAAATGCGTTAAGTAATATACTTTGTCATTAAGTATGAAGCCAAATTTTGTTAAGTACGACTTGGGATTTTCAAGTGCACTTAGGTCAAGTGCCTACTTGAAACTAGTTTAGCTTCTAGCTTGAAGCCAAGCACTACATGTATGTAAGTATCTGAAGCCGGACTTGAGTGGAACGCTCTGGGCACACGGAATCTCAGATGTCTCGTTGTGAGGAAGTAATAAATGCAAAATATTGCTAAAACTGAAAAAAAAAATTGATTTCAACGAAGTGGCGATAAAACATCTAGTTGCACTCACCCACACCAGGTTTTGTGTAATTGTGTGCAGAAGCGAAGGAGGAGGGTACCTCTTGGAATTCATGAAAGAACCTATCACATCCAGTACTGTGAACTTGTGTGATGCTTCGAGATAGCCTTCAATTGAATCCACAATGTACCCAGGAAATTCAGTGCTAACACGCACCCGCTGCAGTATTAATTGTTTACATGTTAAATTAAAATAACTTACATGTACGTACTATCCCTTAAATCCAACTTACAATATCATATGTCTAGCTCCAGGAGCGGGAAAGATGAAACGAATCCTGCATTGTGATTGGCTACGGAGCGAGCAAGATGGCACTATATTATCTGATTGGGATTACCCGCAGTGTCCCACAAGAAAACAGTATTTTCTGATAAAATTAGATTAATCCTCTACTAACCAAGCTTGATCGGTCAGGTCGAACTCTTTTTTTTTGCGTGTTTATGGACCTTGACTCTGTCTTGGTCAATAAACATGCCAAAAGTAAAAGAAGAATGTGTGATAACAGCAAATCAGCATTGTAAGTTCTGTTAGCATTGCTAGTTGGCAGATATCCATTTTCAAATGCTCATCCCACAAAAAAGGTTCAACAAAGATTTAAAAGACCTGAACACAACCAGAAACACTAACAAAGGATTTCTTTTAGCACTGCTTGTGTATATTATTAGTCCGTTCAGTTTTTGTAAATTTTCAAACAATGCATGGAAATAAGCTTGAAAAAAAAATGTATCAAAAGACTTTTGGAGTAGCAGTAACAAAAAGTGTACATGTGGGAAACAAGTCTGGTAAAAACCACAGAAAACTATCTTACCTTGTTTGTATTTATGCCATTTAAGCGGGATACCACTGTCCACCTATCCACACAGTCACCTAACCCCAGCAGTTTGTCATCCTACAGATTATTGAAAGTAACAAAAAAATGTGAGAAAACTTCTAACAACTTATTACGAGCAAGGTGTTGACTTTGCTGCGCCTTTCAGCTAATGAGGCTGCCTTTAAGTAGTATTTTATGTTAAACAGCTTTAGGAATCCACTTTTCCTCGGTTACACAGGGGAAGACTGGAATTCCAGCACCCATTTGTAAGCCAAATAACTTTCTTAATTATATGATTGAAAACTGACTTGAGCATGAACTTGTGTATAACTGTACAAGAATATAACATTTATACCAGTTTCCGTTTTCTGTTTGGAGACTCTGAAAAGCATAAGGGTTCAGAGGATGCCTTGGACTTTTTCGCTGTTAGGAGGGCACTTTTCTCTTTTCCAGTACAAAAGTATGTCTTTGACTTGTTGGATGGTAACACAGGGTCATTCAATTTGCTGATGCAGGGAGATATTTTTGACTGGTTGGCACTTGCAATGGTGTCATTTTCTTTTCCTACACAAGGGAACGTCTTCGACCGTTTGGAAGTTGATTTGATGCTGCTGTTTTCCTTTCCAACTGCACACTGAATAGTTCTGCCCAGAATAGGAGTATTCTTGGGCCTGCCAACAGTTCTACGGAGTTTTTCAGTTGTTGGGTTATTGACTGGTGAGCTGTAGGCTGTTACAAAAAATGCTGCAACTGGAGGAGGGGGATCCTTGTAAACAAACAGGAGAACATAACGTGTCAGGACCCAAACCACTGGCCCCGTGGGGGTTCAGGTTTTTAACTAACACAGATTGATTTATTACATACAATGAAAAGTTAGCAATTGGAAAAGTGGATGGAGCACATTAAGACATGGCAGGCTGAGTTCTTGATGAGAACCTTTCAAGTCTTGGGGTTCTAACCTCAAAATTCCAAAAGTTCCTAAATGAAATCACTATATAAATTATCTGGAACCTCTTGTAAGTGACCACCTCTTGTAAGCAGGTGTGACCACCTTAAGAACTAAAAGTTTGACATTTTCTCTTGTTTTTAACCTCCCAAAACGGCAACCACTAGAGAGACGATAGAGTGGAAATGGGTGTTAACATTATCACATTCCTATGTAGTACCAGAGACAGACATTTCTCAAGTACCAGATTTTTCTCCAAATTCACTTTTCACGCAAAACATTCAGTAACCATAATTATGGTAATGAGGAAAAATTTTAACCAAAATATGGTCCAAGCTCTTTTAAGTGACCACCTCCTGTAAGCAACCACCAGCGTCCTGGGCTTGACATTTGGGTGGTTGCGTGTGGAAGGTTTAAGGCCCAGTTCAGACGCCGAACTTTTCATAAGCCGAACCTAATACTATGAATTAAGTACATAAAAAGTTCGGCGTCTTAATCAGTTAAGAACGGCTACTAGAATTTGGAATGGCAGGGCTCAAAGTTTACTTTTGACTTTGGGAGCACTTGTGCGACCAGGTGTAAATTTTTAGGCGCACAGTTAAAAATTTTAGGCGCATAGCTTCAAATACTCAGAGCGCCTACTCCAAAACATCAAAAGCATACTCCAAAAAGAGCGACTCTAAAAAGAGCTACTCGGGCTTCGTGTTCCAATATGGGCCACCTATTTTAAAAGTATTTAAGACGACGAAAACAACTAAAAGAATCAGGTTGTTTCACACGAGAGTTTAGCTTAGATATAACTACTAAAGTTTAAAGTCACTTCGTTGAGTGACCTTTGAAATTCTGTTCACAGAGATTGTTGATTTCTTCAACATCTGGGTATTCGTGAGAACTAGCGCGAACTTTGCTCATTTGGCCAGCTTTCAAGCCATAGAATTCGTGGACAGTGGTCAGACAAGCGAAAACAAAAGCTTTCTTTACAAAACACAGCATTCCGTAACTGTTGTTCCCGAAGAACGAGCACACGATTTAATTCTCTTCCCCAGTTTCCACGCTTTCCGCTAGGACTGCCTTACACTATGACCCCCATTTTTGCGACCAAGAAAAAGAACGGTCTGCATTTTCTGACTCGAGCTAGCTTTACGGAAGCCCCAGCAAAAACAGAAAGCAACGGCTTTCAGACATTTATAAGTCATCTTTAGTTCAGCACGTCATACTTTATTTCAGACCTGTGTTTTTCTTTCAGGCTCCGCTGATTTACTTTACGTTGAACCAAAAGATAGCGACAATACAGTAACTTGACTTCTTATTTTCTGGAATTATTACCTGATGTCATCATTCAAGATAACAGAAAAGCTTAACACATTCTCTTTATGAATGTCAACTTGCAGTTAAAGAAAATACACACTTGAAAAGCAAAAGAAAAGACGTGCTCTTGACACAGACTCTTTTGAGCTTCAAACTAAAATTTTGACAGGATCGTCGATTGCGCAAGAAGCATGTGCTTCACTCCTCATTTGCATGTGTCAGCGGAGTTGTTTATATCACAGAATGTGGAGAAAAATTAACGATTGAGTTCGGAGAATCCAGTGGTAAATTAGGCTTAAAGATGACGAATACAACACACATCGATGAGAGAAAAATGGTGTGACTTTCTTATTTTGTGCCTGGTTATGTTATATCTAATATCAATTATATTTATCAATCAGAGAACGTTAGAATGGTCAGGTGAGTAAGCACTAGAGAAGTCGCACCATACTTTGGCTTTTAAGGCGCGGTGGTGCGACCACTCATGATTTTTTAGGCGCACAGCCGAAAATCTAGTCGCATATGCGACCAGTTGGTCGTTAACTTTGAGCCCTGAATGGGTCAGCTGGCCGTTCTTCCCGCCTGGCTCAGCCGGGAATTTCGTTTTTGGAATGGCTTTGTTTCAGATGCCAAACTTTTCATGTGCTGAACCTAATGCATAAATTATTACAATGTATTATTATTATAACGAGCTGTTTTGGTTCAAACTGAATTAAGTTCGGCACCTGAATCAACAGGCGTAACTTTTTTAATTTGGGTCGGTCCAAATTCGAATTAGGTTCGGCTCATGAAAAGTTCGGCGTCTGAACTGGGCACAACTGTGAAGCCTTGGAGCCAATACTGACTCATAGCTGCCGGAGCTTATCCCGGTTTCTGTAGCATGAAGCGGCTAGGAGTATTTCTACTCCCCCTGGGCGGGATGCTAGTCCATCACAGGTCACTCCCCCGTAATTTGTTAGGTTTCCCCAACAATTCACCGGTACCCATTTATACACCTGGGTGGAGAGAGGCACCGTGAGAGTTAAGTGTCTTGCCTAAGAACACAACACAGCGTCC
>Ga0126343_10000549_pt1 | contig 14865 bp, 9 predicted proteins | sample Cyp2metagenome_FD_92531 | JGI IMG/M metagenome (GOLD analysis project Ga0126343, IMG submission 92531) | Coral microbial communities from Lord Howe Island, Old Settlement Bay, Australia - Cyphastrea 2 metagenome | ecosystem: Host-associated > Invertebrates > Cnidaria > Coral ... | reverse complement strand
TTTGTTTGTCGTTTAACATTCTCATTGAAGTGGAGAGATGCCAAAATGTGCCTAACAAAATATAACCAAAAGACAATGACAGCATAATATTGCAATTAAATTTTAGAATATTTAGAATAATTGCACCAAAATAAACCCATGAATTCACACCAAGTAAAACTGATAGATCTTCTCCACCAATAGCATTCATGTCACAAACAGGCAATAGAACATATCACACAGGCAATAGAAAACACATTGACAAAAAAATACCATACAAACTATACTACCCACTGGATAGTGATTTATGTGATGGGTAGCATTATCCACCCTCTGAAGAACTAGGGCCAGGCATTGCATGTGACAATTGCAATTATAACCATTTTGGTGTACTGTACCTGCAAAATGTCCCAAGCCAAGAGAAGCAAACTATCTTTAGATGCCAGTGGTTCAAGGTCGAGCGGAACCCTTCAAGACAACTTGTCTGGGCATCAGCAGACAGTTTCTTGATATCATTAACCAGACGCACACTAGTTAGGAGGCTGTTGAGCTTGTCATAAGCCTTAGTTCCTAAAACAAGATAAGAGAGAAGGCATGTTTAACCTAGTGAAACTACTTGATTCAGGAAGTACATATTCTTAATGTTATATTCAAGAAAGGGAGAGAACAATTGATGTTACATATAAAAATAATTCACCTATCTTGATCCATCTCCGATTTTCAATTTGATCATCATGAGCACATTTCTTGAACAGGGAAGATACATGATTCTGGTGTTTATTGGCCACATGCTGCATGAATGACTTCCACTTTGCTGCAACCAACTCTTCAAACCCCTGCTTTGTAGATGTGGCGCACTAATACAAGTGGTTACGTGCACCTTTAACCCAGTCAGCAATTTTTTCACAACCTTTTTCTTTCCCCAGCTTTGTCATTGCCTTTCCAATTGAGCGTGTCACATGCCAGATGTCAATGAAGTGGGCACAACTTGTTTGGCATTCCCATATCCATTTGGCAATTCCAGTGTCTCTCAGAAATAAAAACTTTTATGGATACACCAGCAGATATAAGATACGAAAAGCAACGTTTTGCCCTTCAAGCTCCATGGCAGTGCTGCTACCAGTTTCAATTGCCTGTAGAGAGAATTAACACTGATAATAACTTGTTGTTAAGTAAACAATAATTTGCTGTCAGCAAATAAAAAGTGAGAAAACTGACTTGTAATAGAAGATATTTGCAAATAAAGTCAAGGTGGATAATAAGATTTACAGAAAATCGATCGAATAACTATGTGAACAACAGCAGAGAGACCCCAACTCCCCTTTCCCCCTCAAAACAAAGGGAACCTCTAGGGTGTTAAATCTTTTCTTCCTCCAGACAACTGATTTTCTGGAAAGCACTGTCATGGTGGCAATCAGTCAATTTCATCAAAACACCAGTAACATTTACATAGTTAGTCAATTAATGTAAGTATATAATAACAATAACCTTTATTTACCCTTGGCATTGTTTATAGCACAAAGGCTAGTGGGGCTGAGCAACCAACTGATACAAATGATTCGAAGTAAACATAACATGTAACTATTTTGACTTGTTACCTGAATTTCAAAATGCACAATTTTGAGAAGGGTGTTAGAAAACATTGTGTAGGCTCCAAATTTAGCATTGTGGCCCATTGAATCGAAACGCCCATCTCCACTCCACACAACATCTTTCAGTTCCTTGAGTTTAGAAATGAGTTCTGATTGATACTTTTCCCGGGCGTCAGAATCCAATTTTTATTTTAAGATTTTATTTTACATGTTAAAGAGATGCCAAAACTACAAAAACCCTGTTGGCCGTATAGACACTTTAAATCCACCAAAAATAAATAGATCCATAAAAAATAACACAAATTGATTAAACTCAAAACCATAAGGGGCAATTATATTGGCAAGATAGGAAATCCAAGTGCAAACTACTCTCGTCAATCAAGTACATTTTACCACGCTTTGATTTTTCTTTGAGCTTGCAATGTCATTGACACTTCTTGGTCAACAAATGTTTCACTGTTTCTGAGTTTTCCCATGATTATCCCCCTTATCAGCATGTTTCCGCAGGTTTAACTGTATCGTTTCCTGGAATGGTCACGCTTTGATTTTTCTTTGATCTCTCCATCACCAGCAAATTATAGTGAATTGGTCGTGATTTTGGTAACGCCAAAGAAATTTGGGCAGTCTTGTGCGAACGAGCCCTTAGCTAAGGTCTATTGAACTGGTTTCACTTCAAATCTGGAATGAAGTCAGCCCTCCCTTATTGCAAGCCTGCATCGTGTCATTTTTGCATCGGGCATTCCACGAGACTGAAAGTCACATTTCAGACGCCCTGGGGGTATGATTATGTTACCAATCAAGCAACGATGATTTAGCGGCACCGCTTTGACCAGCTTGTCGGGTTCTGGACCAATAGCGATCACCAAATTCCCTTGTTGCCAGTTCACCCTTCTCACCTTGTACAAAGGTTACGTCCACTTGCCTGTAAGTGTGAGGTCCACGATTCAAGAAAGCCAGTGTTCTTTGTCCTTTTAAAGGGCCTTTGACAGTCTTCTGCACATGTGCGACGATTTCATTTCTGATCCGACGGAACAATTTTCAAAGTAGGCATCTGCGAGGAAAATCCTTTTCCATCGTCCTTGTGTCGCGTGTAGAAGTGAAAATAACGATATCGAAGAAGTTTTTGGTTATTTGTGAGAGATATAGACCGCATATTTTGTTTCTCTATGTGAATATCATCAAGAAATTTGATGTCCTTGAGAGGAGGTATTTGAAGCGGCTCTGGACGAAAGCTCCAGTTGCCTCATAGCCACCTTGTTTCGAAAGAAAACAAGAGAAAAAACAAGAAAAGATGGGAGGACGAGCATCGAAAACTATATACTGCCGCCGATGTGTATGCAACTTGGAAGAAAATAAAGTGTATGTGCTTGTATTCCACGGACACGGCCTTTGCACAACATCTTTTGTCCCTGGAGATGCGAAGAAGAGCGGGGTAAGGTTAAAGCCGTGCTATTCCCCTAAATATTCTACTCAAAGAATTCTTTCCACATCCGCTATATTTACTTATTATGAAATTATTTTTATATCTAGTTTACACGGGAGAGTGTCTGGGAAGGCTGGAACGCGTGAAGTGCCTGTGGTGCAAAGCCATAAGCGTCTTGATTTAGGATCAGCTGTTCAAGTCCAAGGTATAATGAAATCTCTGCAAACACTCACTCTCACGCTATTTCATTCATATAATATCTTTTAACTTTTGCTCGCTTTATCTGATGCTCAGATAGAATGTTAATTTTATTTGACTCGTGCAAATCTTTTGTTATAGATCCTATTTACCCGGGTCACATGTCAACACCCTCCAAAGCTGGAAATTATGTACCCGTTCAGCAGAATCGAGTTGTTTTACAGAACACCAGGTAATATAAATACAGAATAACGAGTATGTTTATCATTGTTGTACTTTTTTAGGCACTGCAGATCGATATGTATGTGGCCTGCAGAATACCTGAACATAATTATGCAACTATACAGTAATTTGCTGCTTGTGTGTCATAAACAAACAATTGTACGTGTTAGCAAATATGGCTGGCAAACCTATTGATTTTGGTTTCAATTGTTGTCAATAATATTAAGAGTAAGACAATTGCACAGTTAGTACCCTAGACTATTGGCAAAATTATGCGAGAAACAGAGGTAAACAGTGTTTGGTTGTGACAATCCAGTCCTTCTTTCTGCATGTGAATCATGAATTTCATATGCTATCAAACACTTTTTTTCTACTAGTATGGCAATATGAAAACATGGGCATTATATCAAAATAGGTCACCACTTGCCTCGTAGTCTCTCGTGAGAACCTGGGACCCAGTTTTTCTAACATCTATAAAAGAAGCGAGGCGATCTGGTCACAGCACCCTGCAATTGTGTATGAGCGCTGATAGAGGAGAGATCTGACGGATGGACACACAACAACAAGAAGTGTGTACCCATTATTCTGTAGCTGACAACTACTGGGACAAATTACTCTCTGAAATTCAAGAGTACATCTGGAAGTACAAAGTTCACCTTGAACAACAGGAAGTGATCCAAAAGGCACGTTGGCGAAACCTATGTAAAGAAATCAGACAATATGGTGAATAAGAAAAAAGTGGGGGTTAGGATTCATTCATGTCAGTAGACACCAATATGAACTCAGAGTCAAAACGGAAATATGGGGAGCCTTTGATGACGAGATTAAAAATCACAAATGTTACAAATATCCAGGTGAAACTTTTAATGAAGCCTTTGAACGCATTTTCAACGAAAAAACTTCCATCTAGTTTGGATATAGGTCCCTCCTTTTTATTCTCTTAGAGTCACTGGGATTGGCTTCCTCCAGAAATTCAACAATATATTATATCCCTCGCCGAGGCACAGCATGCCATCGACATGACAAATAGAGAGCTGCTCAACAATCTGTGTGCAGAATTTCACCTGAATTTGCAATTGAGAGAGGAATGGGGGTTTGGACTGGTATGAGTTACACAAAGTAGGAGAATCCTGGGCACGTACTATGAATTCAGAAGTTCTGTATTCCAAACGAGGTTTCTTGGCAACAGTTACGACCAGGCCATGAACAGAATTAATCATGTAAGATCTTTCAGGTAATTTTTGCAAAGAGGGCGCTGGTCACCAGGACCGTAGCATATGTCCCAATTGTACAAAGAAGTTTTTCAAAAATAAAATGATGTGTATTGTCTCATTTTCAGACTTGTTTTTGGTGTCATAAAGGTTGCGATTTCCACCACAGTAGGTGAAGAACCCGTTGTCGTCACCGATTCTACCACTGGGATTGCACACTCTTATGCACCTTTGGAGTTCATCCCTGTCGCATCCGCAGGGGAACCTTTCCTAAATCCAGATGACTACCCCAGAAGCAAACTTTGACAAGGTGAGCCACTCCATCTTTTTTCCCTCCTAAAACTCATAAAAACTCACTCCCTCCTTCCCTTTTTTCCAGATTTTCATACCCTCGGCCTGTCAAATTCAATTGGATGAACCACACCCAGGTGAAGATGTCATGATCCTATTCCTCAACAAACATTTCCCGTGGTACCACAGAAAGCTACTCCCCGATGTATGGCCCCCTAAGGAAGCGTATTTGAAATTTTTTCGGGATTTCACGGAGAATTAATTACTCTCAATGCCCACATGTTGTCCCTCATTCATCTAGGGTGCAACGACGTTCAATCCCTCCAAACCACGAAATACATCATTCAACAAACTTTGTAGATACAATCATTAAAAGAACTTTATTAAAATGTTTTACATAGTTTGTGATTAAAAACACGTTTTTGAGTCCGTTCAGCCTTCTATTTCCTCCTCTTCTTGTTTCTCTTCGGCTGTCATGACACTGATAGACGCATTGTAGGCTTCATCCTCTCTATTATCCCACGCCATTCTCCACACTCTCCAACTGGCGTCAAAACCGCGCTTCAAATTCTCCAACTGCACCGGGGCACCATTATCCAGTGATTCATCCTCACTCATTCTGTCCCCAATCACCTTCCGGAACTTTAACATCTCATCGGTGATCGACGTTACTTCTCTTTTCAAAATGACGTCCGTGCAACCACGTATCACCTGGGTCATGATCATTCCCATAAAATCATCCTCGGCCTTCTTTAACACCATTGACGCATATGCATTCGTCGGTATCACTTCAGTATCACGTCAAGTAATCCTTTCACCTCTATCGGCTTCTCAAGAAGTGCTTGCTGGTCTGCCATCTCAAAACATTAACTCAAACTTCAGCTCCATCTCTTCCTTTACACACTACACGATCCATTCTCATTAGCTACAACCTTATTTGGAACCGCGTGACACCCGTGACACTCTTGCAGGCCTGGTTACATGACCCTTTTCCCGTCCGCCATCTTGTTTGACCACACCCCCAACTCCTGCAATCTGATTGGTCGAGAGCCCGTCACATGATTTTTCCTGCAATCTGATTGGCTATGGCCTCAATGAGCGTCCTACACTCCTGATGCTCAAGTTTATGTTATTTTCCATTATACAAGAACATTATACATATCATGAAATATAGTGGAAAATATTTAAAAAGGAGAATTCCCCATGCCTCACACAGAAGCTTTAATCCTTACATTATAACAAATAAATAAGCGCATATTGCTAATGGAAATATAAAAGACAGGGGCGGATCTAGGGGAAGAGTGCCGGGGGTGCGCACCCCCCTGAGATGAAGCCTTCTCCTTGGTATTGGCTTTTAAAATGTGTTTACTTAACCGGTCAGTGACGTCATTCCTTAGAGGCGCAACCCCTCCTAAGAAAAATCCTGGATAGTGATGTCATTCCTTAGAGGTGCACCCCTCCTAACAAAAATCCTGGATCCACCCCTTAGAGACAGTTACATTAAGAGGAACAAGGCCACCTCTTCCAGTCGGGAAAACTTCGTATTAACTCGTATTATTGTACATTGTAATTAATTATATACATGAAATTTCAGTGAAACTATAACGAATATTGCGTGCCATAAACACACCATGATTGATAATTGTGAGAATACAAACTGCTTCGATTCGGTTTGTGAATACACTTATTCGAGGGGAAGTGTTCATCAACACTGCTGAATCGCACTTACAGTGCAAAGTCGAAGTGGGAGCGAGCACGATTATTCATTACAAACGACACATACAGACAATACTATGCTACATGACTATTTGAACTGCGCCACCATTACTACACTACATTGCACTGCTAAACCTACTTACGGAAATTGTACTTACATTGCTGTTATTCTTATAAATTAATTATGAAATAAATACAAGTGCTACGTTACACTGCATACGGTGCAAAGCTAATACAACACACACACACACATACAAACACATGCACCACGCCCACACATGCAAGAGATAATAAAAGATTCCCTTACTCAGACTTTCAGGCTTAATGTGCTTCACGCATCGTAGTTGCCGAGAGTGGTCCACTTAGCTCTATATTTTTCGTAATTAGAATTTTTAATGGCTATTTGTCTTTTACATTTGATTTTACTGTCTAGTAAGGTAAGAAAGACCTTTAAATTCGGAGTCTCAGACCGGTTTCTTACAAGAAAAACATGATATCTAGCAATAAGAAGATAATGGTTTAACACGCTACTTTGATTGATGGACTTTCAGTTCGATACATGCTAGTTCGATTGGTGATCATGCTTGTTCAATTCTGTGGCAAACACGCTTGTTCAATTTCGTGCCTTGGACACTGGATTTGCTCTAGTTTCAACAGTTTTTCCTCAATATTCCACTTGGATGAAGCATGGCAGGCTTTTGTAAAGGCACGATTTAAGTTTCAGTTTGATAGATTAACACGCTGGTTGTTCAAGTCAGTAGCGAACACTCTAGTGCTACTGGTCTCTCAATCACTGTATATTCTGAGACTATGAAATTGTTTACAGTTCAATCAAGACTACAACAAACTCACCTTCTACAACAAGACTTTCCACTTTAAACACTACAATCTGACTCTTCTTGTCATTGGCTTGAATAGCTCCATCCTTGCAACTGTATAGAACCAAGGACTACATTCTTACGCCTCACACTTACTCTTACAATTTCAAAGGTCGATTGAGAACTTTTCTGCACACAGCATCATTTGTGCGGCACTATTCTCTGCCGCCTCGCCAGCCAAACAAAGACGCTCGGCTGGCTTGTTGGCAACTGCCATGTTTTTATCTATTATGGAGACTCTGTCTGGAAGCCATGTTGTTTGAACAGAGTGTGTGGTGGCTGCGTCGTTCAAATAGGAGAGTATCACATGATTTTTTGTGGTGGGTGAGAGGGGGTATGGGGGTGCCCCCTCAGTCGTGACGTCACCGGGGAGACGCAATGTGATTGGTGGACGGTGTGGATATAAGAGATTAGATTTTATGAGTCGTTGTTTATGAGTTGTCGTCAATTTCCAAGATGCCTATCCCGCGCGGTTAAGAGACAATCCTGAAAGACTTGGACGATTATAAGGAGAGATTGAGCAACGATTGGCAACATGTGCAGTTTAAATGAAATTGAGCGAAGGAGGTGTGAAGAAGGTTTTGAAGAGTCAAATGAATCTGATCTTGCGCATGATTTTTAAACGGGACGCTGGTCCGAGTTCATGAAATCTATGGTAACAGCGTGGAGAGGCAGAGGGGAAAAGAGGAGGTTGAGAGCTGGATCGTGGATTTGAAAAAGTTGCTGCTTTACTTTGCCAAGTTTTGATTTTTTTTCTGTTCCGGGGTTCTTCGGGACCCCACCCACATCTCTCGAAAGTCAATGATCACACAGAAATTTAAAAAAAAAACTTTTTTAATGCATCAGGGTTTGGTACCATTTCCAGAATGTGTGACATTCGGTCACGGGGCAATGATGATGGGTGTCATCTTGATGAAATCCGCAACCAGGTAACAGGTCTTGAAACCGAGTTTTTAAGGCATCGTATTTAGGACATCCCAGCGTTTCTAGATTCAGTGACGGAATGTCTTTCTTTTTCGTTGTGTCCTCCCTTGTAGCCTACCACGGTTCTCTTGTCTTGACGGTATATCTCGTAAACGGATTGAACCAAGATGCCTAGGACGAGAGGGTTTTGAAAATGTTCTTGGGGGTTGGGTTGATAAGTAAGTCCGTGGATCTTGCTCTTGACAAACTGCACCGTGCATTTGTCCTTGTCGTTCAAGCTCTTGTGGGAGATGGGGATGGAGAAAGCATGGCGTCCGTGTTCTTTGTTCCGAGGGTAGTACCCCAATTCTCGTATGTAAAAGGTCTTGTTGAGAAAAAAGCCTTCCAAGTCCAAAATGAGACAGTTCATCCTGGAACACGTCCATGTTGAAAACTGATCAGACTGGGCAGAGGTTAAGTCTGTTCAATGTGACTCGGAAGCGCTTATGGGAGGTACCAATCCCCTTTTGATCATGTAGTGTCATCCCTTTGGGGTGAACTCATCCCAGAGGTAATGGTCCTCATGAGGTTTGAGTCGATCATGTTGGATGATGCGATCTAACTGGTACTTGGTGTAGGGGGATAACTCTGGGGTGTCCCAATTCACTTCGAAGGGGCCTGTGGCTCTGTGTTTGTTGAAATGCTTCTCCACGATGCGCCACACTCCTTGCTGGAGGGGGGTTTCCAGCCAGAGCTTTCTACCTTCTAACCAGGCTCTGTTTTTGGACCTGGGAATTTCATCTCCCCATTGGAAGAAATCACACTAATGCTTGGAACACTTTAGGAAGAGCTGACCTGGATTTTTCTCCGAATGGGACATGGCCATGATCATCGGTCTGTCGCAGAAGCATTTCATCTTGTCGAGAGGGAGCTGATGATAAAAGCCATGGAGTTGACGTTGGATGTAGTATTGCATTTTGTCCTTTTGACCTGGGGCGTGGATCCAGTAGTCAATGCGACACTTGTAATACTCCCATCGTCCGTACTGGGTGTCAGCTTGTCATTTCTCCAAAAATTCTTCAGGGTTAAGGGCACACATAGGAAAAGCTGGGGTGGTGGTTGGTGGTTGGGGAAGGATTTCTTTTAAGTTGTTCTTCTGTTTGCGTTTGTTTGGAGAGGGTCTCTAGGAAAGCGTCCGCATCATACTCTTCTTTTTTGGGCGTGACTTCTTCCGTGGATTCTGCAAGGAAGAGAGAACAGCGTTATTTTCTCTGGCTTAAGTGGTCTTTCTTCTTCTTTCTCGTGTTTTATGTAGGTTCGAGCCGTACTTTCACTGCCATGTGATCACGTGTTCACTTGTTCTGTACTTTCCCATGATGCCAGCTGTATTTTCACTACCAAATAAGGAGTGGTTATCAGGGTATAAAGCCACCCTTCCACTCGGTGAAGAAAACCACTCTGAAAAGACGATGGAAGAGCAACAAGTCGATGTGTCTCAAGGACTCCAGGAAAATGAGATTTAAGAGGACAAGAAAGAAAAGGATCTCCTCTGTAAATTCATTCAAACCACTGTACGGATGGTTGCAATCGAAGAAGCCCAGATCTTGACTGATAAGATTGCTCAATACAGAAATATCTTGGCCGAGGGTGTGTTGAAGGTGGCAGAAAAGATGGACGCTGCCAATAAGCCTGCCAAGATGGACAAGTTCATCAACAGTTTCAGAGTGGGATGGAGAGAGTGGAAAAATACGGGTAACAAGAAGGCGACCTTGGACAGGTTCATGTGGAACATGGACTGTGAACTTTGACCAGAGGAGGACGATGGTGCAAGTGACGCATGATGTGTACGTGAAGTGGTGTGATTGGAATCCACCAATCCTATCAATGCTATTGTGAGAATAAAATAGTGTAGAGGTGATTTTTTGTGTTCAGTCAAGATGAAGCACTTGTGCAGTAACAGTAACGAGATTCGCGAGCTGATCGTGTCTGCTTGCAGTTGGACGCTGACGCCCTTGGAGTGTTTGGAGGATCCGGGTGAATTGTTGCTGTTTGACCATTACGATTCTGGCTATTGGGATTCCCAACGGACGGAGTCGGTACTGTTGCAAGAATGCCCCGAATGGGAAGCCCAGGTGCTCCTGTTGGTGAAAGCCCGAGGGTTCGCCTTGCTGTTTGTCATCGATTGGCACGTCATGAAGTTCGAGGACGGTGTGTTCCGTTTCAAACCCTTGATTGACAAACCCATGAAACTCAAAGACCCCCACTCTCTGTTGAGCACGTTGGGGTTGACCCTTTTGATGAAACAGACCATCAAAAGGTTGGTCAAACCTACGTCGTATGCGGATTGATTGAGTCTGAGACTCAGCGATAAACTCAAGCAAGACGTGTAACTGGGACGACCGTCAGATTTGCAGGAATTCTGTGACGGCATGGCACAGCTGGTGCTGTCCTTGGATGAAGAAGTGGAAGCGTGGAAGGATCGACTCTTCTACGATGCCCTGGAAGCGGACGAGGAGGAGGACCTGTGTGAAGACTGCAAAGAAGAGATAAGGGTGGCTTTTCACGAATTGGACCGTGAGAAAGCCTTGCAGCAAAGACCTGAACGTCACAAGCCTTGCAAATATTTTAAGATGTACTCACTTGACCCAGATAAGCCTCGCGTTGTTTGTGTGAACCAATAAGATCAAAAGCTGTAATATTTTGTTTGAATAAATTTTTTGTCAGGTGTATTGATTAACTCATAAAAAACACAAGCAACTCTGAAAAAGTTGAGAGTAGTTCTTACTGTACAATTTCTCTCTTTTCTTTGAAGCTCATGATCAAAGTTAGCCTGGTTACTGGATGCAGTAAATACGAAGAAGCTTGGAATAAAATACTCCCTTGACTTTGGGAGCATGCAAAAGGAACCAACCTGGACTGTGCAAATTTTGATGGCTCTCAAGAGGAACTTGAAGAATTGGATGACGGTGAGCACTTCATCAATTAAAACTATTTCTGTTTTCGTAAAAAAAGGTTGTGGTTATTCATCGTGGTAAATGACAATAAGAACTAAATTTATCATTTATCTCAATGTAGTCTGATGATGTATAGTCTGCTAGTCTTCTTCAGGAAATGTGGTCAACCTGTTTTGAATCACCTCATAGAGTACGATGCTCTACTGTGATTGGATATCTTTTGACAGCTGTGACTGGTGCATATCGATCCTCGCTGTTTCACTGATTTGTTTCCTTGGCAATCCGCTGTCGCACGTCTTTCTTGTTGTTATAATCTTATTGGTATTTTAGTTTTGTTCCATCATTATGTTACTAACACTGAATAGTAGTATCCGGTTACTCAGTGTTTTTTTTTATTTTTTTATTTTTCTATTTTTTTTTTCAGATGGAATGCAATTTTATTTACACGAACACGAACACCAACACCAACACTACTTACAATAGATGGTTTGCACGTGACATCGTCACTTTCTAAAATCCAAAACTAAAAAGCCACCAAAGTCCTCAGCAGGTATAAGAGGCAGTATATTTACATCTGTTTACAATTTTACAGCTCAATAGCGTGCTTCGTTTGGAAATCAGAGGTTTTTGAAGTTCAGGGTTATGGAGGCGCGTGACAGAAGTCTACGATCGAGTTTGCTGAAGAAAAATATACTTATCTCATGATTTCGAGCCTTTTTAGAAGTTAGATTATTAGGAAAAGGACTAACATAAATGTTTCTTTGTTCAGTACAGATAATTAGTCGCTTAGTTAGCCAAAGTAAGTTTCAGATGTTAACACTACTTTCCGGCCGCCATATTGGTGTACCACGGATGTACACCAACATGGCGTTTCCATACTGGGCACCGTAAATTTCTGCGAAACATTTTGATGAGTATCAGAAGTTTAGGAGAACGCACAGGCCTAAAACTTGGAGAAGTGACTTATTTCGTTGTCTTCTATAACATGAAAATTTCTTAGCTTTTTCCACTGGATGGTTTTCGATTTATTTTTTTTTTGCGTGACAGTGAAAACGATTTATACCAACATTATACTTACATTTACATTTACATTGCACTTCTCATACTTACGCCATTTATACAAGCACTACTTACAAGTTAACAACAAATTACCCACACACACTACGTTTTTTACAACCCTACCAACCCACAAAGTCACCTCCTCAAGACTCATTGTAGTAGTTGCAATACACATGTATACATAATAAGTTGAAAGTCTGCAATAAAAATATGACGCAGTATTGCTAACCTTGCATCTTTATTTGTTTGTTTTTCCACGAGATGGTAAAACAGCTATGGTGCTGGCGAGGGTAAATGAAGCATGGGGTATCAAGGAAAGATTGGGAGAATATCTGGGGGTAAGATGGTCATTTGATATAAATTTTCCATTTAAATAAAGTAAATTGTCATGAAAGACAAATTTCTTTATTATTGAAAAATCTAGGACTTTTAAACAAGGGCGCTTAAAAGATCGAAGACAATGATCATCTTTACACTATACACTGATAGTACTCTACCTAAATTCCCTTACATTTTGACAGAACCTATAACGTGATCGGCTACTATTACGAATAACGGTTATTAATTTTACTATTCTTTACCTGTATAAGCCACAAAAAGGTTAAAATTTCCACTTTGCAATCTTGTTTTAGCCAAACCGTAAATGTAATTAGGTTTTCCTAGAATCCCAAGAAAACTTTGAATAATAACAAACTCTAGGAAGTTCGACTGTTAGTGCCAAATATTTTATGGTTTTTCATATTTCCTTTGTAGTCTTTAAAGTTTCTTTGTATTAATCATACAACGCCTTTTTTGTGGTTATTTTACGGATATTATTGCCCACGTACAGTTTACGACACAAAGAGCTCTATTATGCTTTGTTCTAGCTAGCATTTTGTAGAACGTCCTTAGGAAGATTTTTCAGTACTAGTCAACAAGCCATCGTGTTAACATCGAGAGTTAAGGTTCAACGTTACCTCTGTAAAATCCCTAATGCAGACACAGAAGTAAGTCATATTTTACTTTGTGTATGTTATTGTTTTTAATCGTCTTTCTGACACTTTTATCGCTCGTCTGAAAGTCTGTAAATAGTTTTTAGTTAGTCTAATTTTAGTTTTCCCTTTATTTACTTCTTAGTTTTCGAAACCGCTTTTGATCACTTTTTAACCGTTTCTACAACCTTCAACGTCTTACATCGCTTCGCTTTGTTACACATTGCTTAACTTCCAAGTATTGTTATTAAACGTCTCATCGCTACGCTTCAATTAACTCTGCTTTGTTTACATCAAATATTGTCTTCAATTTTGGTCCTAACCTTTATGAAGCGCGTATTAGAAGTTCTATTCATAACGTGGGATTAAACGATCGCCCGTGAGAACGTATTGCACTCACATCGACCATGTAACACCTTTGCTTTGAGAGCTTAATTGGCTTCCTGTTAAAGAACAATTATTTTATCGAGTGGCAGGGTATTCCATGATCGAAATTTGTACTCTAAAAACAGTTTTAGTGAGATTCTCGGTCGCTTCACTTTTAGTGTATGTGTTGTATGATTTAGAGCACATCAAATAATAGCAAATGGAGCGAATGTACTTACCGAAATGACATCTGAAAGTCACATGCTGTTGAAAATTCCTACCAAACAATATGTCTGCGCAACAGGCCCTCGGAGGAATGGATGCCGAGTAGACGTGTATTTTCAAGCTCCTCGGGTTCTTCGAAATTATTGGTCAAATTATTCTAGCCTATGGATAGTCCATCACTATCTGGCAAAAGGAAAGTCAGTTCTATCTCACCTAACAGTAATAAGTTTTCTCCCGAGGAAAAGAGGACACGAGAAGAATTCTGCGAGGTAAGTGAGAACGACGAAGTGCTCACCGCTGTCGACATGGCCAAAGACTTACCGACTAAGATGGATTTTGGGTTATCTAAGCTGAATAAACTCGCCACAATTGAAACTCGCCTGGACAGCGTGATTGCTTCTATTTCCAGCATTGAAGAAACCGAGGAAGGTGCAAGATTCAATGAAACAGAACTTTCTGATATTAAGCACGACACTAGGAAAGCCCAGTTTGATACCGAAGAACTAAGAAAACAACTTCTGTATCTGGAGGCTTATAGCAGGCGAGAGAACTTGAAGTTTGCAGGAATACCAGAAAATGTTCCTGAAGGTCGACAGATGGAAAACACCAAAGAACTTGTTTATGAGTTTCTGGAGAAAGAACTAAAAATTGCCAATCTGCGTGGCCGTATTGAATTTCAGAGAATTCACCAGCTGGGAAAACCGAGTGAAAAGGGTGCGCGACTTATTATCGCTATATTCCTAAGGTATAGTGACAGAGAAGAAGTTTTGAGTCAAGCCCGCGCGAATCCGGCATTAAAAGGAAAGATTTACATGTGTTCGATGACCTGCCGTAGGAATTGTATGACCTGAGGAAGAAGCAGATAGAAAAGTTAAAG
>Ga0126343_10000548_pt1 | contig 14875 bp, 10 predicted proteins | sample Cyp2metagenome_FD_92531 | JGI IMG/M metagenome (GOLD analysis project Ga0126343, IMG submission 92531) | Coral microbial communities from Lord Howe Island, Old Settlement Bay, Australia - Cyphastrea 2 metagenome | ecosystem: Host-associated > Invertebrates > Cnidaria > Coral ... | reverse complement strand
TTCTAGTTGTCAGATGGCAAAGGTTTTCAAATTGCTTGTCTGACATGTACGTATTGCATACCTATTTCATACAACTTGTAACCTCCTGCGCATGAGTATAGGCTACTTGGAGCCTCTTGTTATAGTAAAATCTGCTCGGATGGGTCGATTTTGATATAGGCATGAATGTCGGAAATGCTCGTACATGTGCTGATACAAACGGCCATAGCTTTTGAAATACTGAGATCAAACTGGAGATTTTTGCATATTTACGCCGATAAAGGTCTGCCCTTTGCGGCTGTATTGACTAGAGGCTGCAGCAATGAACGTCCGAAGTTCTAACAATTAGCTTCTAAATGAAGGCCATTTTCAGCCATCGTTCGATGGCGATTTATAGTGTTCAGTGATATGCTTGATTTCGTCTTGCCACTTGCATTAAGGCAAAACAGAAGAAGTAGAAAGGTTTATGAATAAAGTGACATAATATTCATTACTAGATGTTGCGAATGAAATATTTTACAGCGTCACGAAAAATGCCAATTTTATGCTTTTGGAAACGGCGCGACTGGCCCTCACGAGGCGAAATATTTAATGGCTCCTAACGCGGCCAAAAAATCACTTAAAATCAAACCAAATCTGTTTTTATTCTAACCTTGGTAAAGTCTTTCAGTCGCCAGAATTTCAGGCAAAATTATTTTTTAAGCGAATTTGAATGGGTGGTTCTTAGAGGGACAGCCTCTTAATTAAGTAATAAATGATGTCAGCATGAATGGGTATACTGTTGAACAAAACCACAAACAATTTGTACACTGAAGATGTCGTTTATTCCTATCTGTTACTCGTCCTTACAAGTCGTGTCACGGTACAGCTAAAATAGCAAAATATAAAGCTTGCGACTCGAACCAAACAGCTATCGAAATTACAGAAGAAAGCAAAACAAATAAGCGACCAAAAACGAGGACTTCCATATTTTTTGGGCATCTCCAGGCCTAATATCAAGATGTCAACATCGAGAAGGTAGAAAACGGACTATCAAAGAACAAACTTTCTGCCTTCACACAAACAACGCACCGACTGCGAAGAGCACATGGTCGCGAAATCACGTGACCCGCACAAGGGGGGTGGACAGGGGCACGACACAGAAAACTGTCCCTAACATATACCTTAAAGGTTACCATATACCTTCAGATCGGCAATGTTCTTCAAATTTCTATTTTTTGGTAAAAGTAATGATTCAAATGAAATCTCTAAAGTAAAAAGGAAATCACTGAAAAAGATTAAATATTGGCAGAGAAATGACGGTTTTACGTTTTGGCCGGAAGTAAAAATCACCCGTCTGATTGACATATTTAGCGCCGTTTTCTCGAATCAATTTTTTCACTTGAGACGGACACTGTAAAGAGCTAAGACTCAAAGGGAATTTTTCCGATTGCCCCCAAATTTTGAGATCGGGTAGATTAACATATAAACAACAAAATAGTCTCTGCGAATTGTTAATTTCGAATGAAAGCAATTTTTGTGCAAACATTTCATATTTTTGTAACATTATTTCGAAAATGTCCGAAAACTTTTCACTGTATAACTGAGTATGGCAAAACGCAGACATGCTTTTTTTTAGCGCGTTCGGTTTGGAAATTGAGGAACAAATTGAATTAGCGAAAGACAAATTCGCTTTGACTGGTAGCTTTGAAAAAGGTGATTCGAATGCCCGCATTTTGAAGTCGTGAAAAGTTCGACAATTCATCTTGTTTCAAATTTTTTGCTATAGTTGCATAGCCAGCTCTTTACGCTTTAATTTGATACAGGGGTTTAGGTATCTAAAACAATTAATTGGTGCCGGGAACAGGATCTAAAAATGACAGAAGACATAAACAAAATGAATTCTATCCGGGCAGCCTGCAAAGGACACTAGACACAAAATTTTAAAAGGGCAGAAAATCTCATAACTTCATAGAGTTTAGATCACGCTGAATTGGAGGCACTCGTGGACAGACTCACACGAAGAGCTGGGGAAATAGCGCAGATGGATGCTAAAATTGTGATGTCTTTGGCGACAGAAGAAGATATTTCAAATTCATTTCGACTTTCTCTTTAAATGGAAAGTAATAATTACCTAAAAAGGTGGGACTTACAAATTTTGCGTGGAAAGTGATTAATTATAGAAAGAAAACGTTTTAGGAACATATTTTCAGTACAGTTTTTAGTCTCACTGCATTATCTGTGTGGCGTATTGTCCGTGCTTCGTTCTTTCTTCTAACCTGGCATAATGCGTATAGACCATAGGCGTACGAGCCGGGGGGAAGGGGGGGGGGGGTGGGGGGGGCGAGGGGGGCTGCAGCCTCCCCAACTACGGAAATAACGTTATTTTTGGGCAAAACGCTTACGATTCGGGCAACGACAGCTAAGAGAACACATTACAAAATAACGCCGTTGGCGTGGTTCCTAAAACTCGTAGATAAAGTTTCTAGTTCTTACTTTTCTTAGAACTTCTTTTAAAAGGTTTTAGCTTGTACTCGGAATGAGAATGTTGTTAGCGTATGATTAATTGATTGAGTGTGCATTGTTTAAAAAAGAAAACTATTTTTGAAGTAACCGTGTGGAAAGAAATTTACGTGGGAATTGCGGAGATTTTTCATTGATCTGCGATAATTAAGACCCGGTTCAAACGCCGCACTTCATATGAGCCGAATTGAGTGCAAATGAGAAAAACCTTTTGTTCTCCCTCAATAACATTCGATTCGGCTCATGTGAAGTGCGGCGTTTGACCCCGGCCTAAATCCCGTGAATACAAACTCCCTCCAACAAAAATCCAGCAAAAATACTACTCCTTTTTTTCATTGCTGAACTTCAATGAAATTGGTTGCAAACGGTGTAACAAAAAACGGTGATATGGCTTCCATTTTTGTTATTTCCAAAAACTGTACATGAAATCCGCGAAAAGTTATTCCCACGAGTAAAATTCGCAAGTTTTTTCCCGCGAAACCTAAAAATCCAAAATCCGCGAAACTAAACTCCCACGAAAAATTTCCCGCCACACGGTAAATTGTGAACAAGTTTGTTTTTCAGTCGTGCAATTTGAGTGCATTAAATTTGCGTAAGTCCCAAAGTGCCTGTACGCCCTTCTAACGAACACTGTGTGATGCAATTCTCCTCTATATAAAGGTTTCTGTTTTGCACTTCTGAAGAAAAAAGTACCTGTTTTTGTTGAGAATCAAATCATGGATTCCAGAAGTATACGGTAATATAGAACATAGAATAATATGGAATATGAAAACCCTGCCATTGGGCATTCTGGTATTTCCAGTCTTTCTTTACATGGAATTAGTAATAAAGTATAAAAGAGTTACCTTTAAAATATTTCATTTACAACATTTTTAGCTCTTTCTCTGCTCTTCAGAGTCACTGTTGAAAGCTTTAAACTTCCGCCATTAAATTAACAATGTGACGTGGGTACAATAGAAGACTAGCCCTATATAAGTTACTTGATTTTAAATGTATTTTTGAGCATTAAAAAGAACATGATATTCTTCCTCGAATTTATATGATCATGCATTAAATAAGCGACTATATTGGGTAAATTCTAACATGCGTGAAAACAAAACAGGCAAAACATACCACACTATAGTCTATGGAGCTTTTACAAAGAAATGCCCTCCCGCGATACCTCATCAGCGGTACAAAAGCCAGAACGTTTCGATAGTTCTTTATCTAAGGCGCAACTGTTTTTACAGACGTTAAGCCTTGACCAAACTGACTCGCAAGAAGACGTAATTTGCAAACTTGGGTCTACTCAGTGTGACTTCCGCCTTGCTTGCACTTGCGTTGACTTGCTATGACTTCGGTTCACTTTGGTCGAGATGAAATTTGCACGCAAGTCGACGCAAGTTTTCCACGGTTTTGCCTCCCAACGCAACTTGTGTGACGATGTCAACTCAGTAAAATTAATACTAGTACAAAAGACCACTTCTTATCACAAACGCACACAACTTGCATGATTATCCCGGCTGCGATCAAAATTGTACAATCGAACATGTGTAAGGCATGTCTTACCGAACAAAACGTAATGCAGCAAATTAGCCACAAACTTGTTTATTTTTTTTTTCGCATGAATTCCTTTTTCATAACTAAACCTTGATTCGAAAAACCGTTAAAATGGTGTTGTTTCACGGATACCTTGACATTTAGGTATTTCAAGCACATGACTTGGGATCCAAAGAACTCAAAACAGCGGTGATTTAGGTGATAATGTAATTTTTCAAGAGAACTCCAAAACAGTACTGATAAACCCGGCGCCTTTTACAGCCCCTCCTTAAATCAAAGAAAGGAGGAAAATACTTTTTTTGTTTCAATATCCTAGTAGAAAACTACAAAACAAAGCAAAAAAGTCAATTGGCGTTTTCGAATTCTCTTATATCTTTTTTAAATTGAACAATAATAGCATTATTTACACCACTAACACTACTTACAAAACTAACATTACCTACAGTACTTACATTACTTACTTACTTTACTTACAATACCTTTACTTGCACTGCTACAACTACTCACAATGCTATCTTAACTTGACATTTATTACGTACAGAAACAATATTGAGGATGCATCCTATACATAAGAATCTAAAAACTCACGGATACACGAAAGCTTAGGGACTCAGCGGATAGTTTGCTTTTTAACAATACTTTGAACGCTGTTATACTGTAAGATTCGAGTAATACTATGTCACAGTCTTATATCTCCTACTTTTATGTTGTCCCGCTTTTCCTGTTGTCATCACGGTCCAACTAAGATACTGTCTCTATTCTTAGAAAGATATATTCATGGGTATAAAAGACGAAAAAAGTCATTCAATTGTTTTTGGTTAAATAACCTCTGTAGAATATATAATTGCCGATTATAAGAGAAAAATCCGAAGTAGACAAGGTCACCCAATCTTAAACGAGAGGTTATTCTTTTCCGCCCACAAAGTTGTAATTTTATCTACTATTCTTTTAACAGTGACTGTTCACATGGAATAGATAAACTTTTTGAAAAATACGCCTTTTGAGGAGACCAAAAGGTATAGTTTGGTAAGTAATGGTTTCAGTTCAAACATCTTCTCTCAACTTTCTCTTAATTGCTGGCTGAAAAAGTCCACGCTCGATCACAACGATGAGAATATCAGGACAACACCCAGAAATTTAATAGCCTGGATCTTCATTTTCAAACAGCTTGAAAACGACAACGGTGGACAAGTTGGCACTTTGCTCCAGTTGATTCCTTTAGCTTGTTAATTTTGCTTTTTCTTCATGGTGTTTATACAATATAAATAACATTACAGGTAACTTATTTTTGTGAGAAAACTCACTGCCTGCCTATCATTAAGAAGTCTTATACAAGGCGGCGTCTTGACTCTTCTTTGGCATAGAATTTCTTGTTAATTATATAAAATTATCTTTACTGTGGATTAAGGCAATGTAAACTTTTCGCTTTTTCCTAACTGGTTTTGTTTTACAACTTGGCCCTGCCTCGCCTTAGAAATCTTCTACCGTGCACTGAGAGCTCGATGATTGAAAATAAATATCAACTAAAACCTACCTGATTGAATCCTTTATTTCATTAATTTTTCTGCTTAACTGGTAATTTCAGCGTGGAACAACTGGTTTCGCCCTTGCAATTAGTTTGTTTCGTTTAATGACATTTCTTTATTTAAATATAAGCTTAAAAACTTTAACGACTTCGTCAAAGAAACCGACTGAATTGAAAATCGACTGAAAATTGAGTATTTTCGTAAACTTGGTAGCAAAAATTTCAACCGAAATTTGTCATCTTTAAATGTGTTAAAAGCACGCCAAATTAAGCCAAAAGACAAATAAAGGGAAAGCAACTGACTTGATTTTGACAGGCTTGGGTTTTTTAATGCTTTAAAACTGAACAACGATTTCTTAGTTGAAGACAACATTTGAAAGTAGAACATGATAAAACCACAGGCGATCCAAGTTCACAAAGCGAGAAGTTATTATCGATATTTTTTCACTTAAAACTGGCTTACCTCAATGCCTTGTTGTCTTTTCTATTGTCATTTCGCTTCTTAGTTCGATCCGAAGCCTTTTAAGAAAAAAAAAAAATAGCAGAGGAAAACCGAAACGCGAAAACTCGCTTAAAAGGCTTCGGATCGAGCTAAGAAGCGAGATGACAATAGACAAGACTACATGGCATTGAGGTAAGACATTTTTATTGCAAAAAATATCAAAATTTCAGCTATAATGTCGATTACCGTTTTTATAAATCTATATAAATCCAACCGTTGTAACCCAACACCACCATATGCTGCATTGTAAAGGTCACGTTTCGCGTAACCCAACTCGGTGGTTCATGGGCTGAACGTTCGAATAAATAGGGAGTTTTAGATCAGTGACATTTCCAGAGCCCTAGTCCTTAATGTTGGTTTTAAGCAGAGAGGGTAGCTCATGGGATAAGATGGGTATGTCATGTAATAACATAAAGCCTGAAAACTATAATTGAAAAGTCGCTCCAGTACTCGATCTCGTACTCGCACTCAAATCTAAAAATTTAAAAAAAAAAAATTAACTCCTCGCTTTGTGAGCTTGGGCGGGTCGCCTGGAGCTTGTTATAAGCGCTATAAAATCGGCGAAAGCGCAGAAATATCAACTAAAAAGAAAAAGGTCATCAGAATAGCTATTGTCATTTCTTGACTCGCTGTCAGAAAAATAGATTTGGTGAAATGTTCTCGACTGTCATCTAAGTTTGTTCTCCTTTTGGTATTCCCGCCTCACAATACTTATATTTTTGCTGTGTATAATTGTCTGATTTAATTCATATTATTCATTTGTGTATGTGGTAATTTAATGCAGAAGCTAGGAAAGCGACTTTTGGAGTGAGTTTTTACTTCTTGACTTTTCTGTATCTTTATACAAGAGAAAAGGCCCTCGTATAAGCCTGGTTGTTTCTGGAGGCCTTCTCGCCATTCCTTTTATTTAGTTTTTAAGAGCAAATGGCTATAAAAAAGCAACCAGCGACCAGATTTGATTTTTTTCGCTTTTATTTTGCTATCGATAAGTATTGCGTAACTAAAATTAATGTAATTTGTTTTCCGAAAGGAGGAGAAAGTTTCTAGAGAAACAGTGGTACTGCGTCGGTGGGGAGTATGACAAGCCTATTTGGTTTTATCAAGTGGTTTGATCATGTGGGGCACCGTAAAGAGATTCAAAAGCTGGCGTTTCGAGTGTTAGCCCTTCGAAGCCGGCTAACGCTCGAAACGTCAGCCAATTCACATTATTAAGCCACAGCTGAACCCAGTTGATAAAACCAGATTATCTTGTTTTCCGAAGTAAATTGATAAAATCTATTTTTGCTGTTGGCAACTTCAAAACATATGTGGGAGGCGCGGTGGCCTCCTGGTTCTTGGGCAAGACACTTAACTCTCACAGTGCCTCTCTCCACCCAGGTGTATAAATGGGTACCGGCGAAATTAATGCTGGGGGTAGCCCTGCGATGGACTGGCATCCCATCCAGGGGAGGAGTAGAAATACTCCTAGTCGCTTCATGCCACAGAAATTGGGATATGCTCCGGCTTAATGGGCCGCTTGGCTCGTATGCAGACTTTACTTTTTTTACAACTTCAAAACATGCAGCTTCCTTTGCTATCAGAGGTTCTGCTAGCAGGGTACAAAACAGCCAATGTTCAAGACGAAATGGGCCGTTCTTGAAACTTCGCTTGCTTGCAGTAGGGAAGAGAGCGAGATAAAACATTTGCCGATTCATTAGTTCATAGAGTTTTGTACTTCTGGTTTGTTGGTAGATATCCAACTTAGCAGTAGTTTGGACAGCAAACAATGATAGACCTGCTTTATTCTTAACCGACAAAAATTTACATTTTAACAGATAGCAGCGCGGATTAAAGTTTTAGGCATGTGCTACACCTTGGTTTACTCTGAGACTCAAGCCATAAGGTCTTTAAACTTTGTACCAAGACATATGTAACTAGTGAGAATCTTAGAAAGTGCAGAGTGTAATTGGTGAAAGCACAAGTCGTTTGAAAAGATAATACCTCTTCACGGTCTGTAGACTGTACTTAAGGCAAACGGGAGATATCATGATCATAAGTTTGTGCGGAAAGATATTTATCACTACAGAGAACTATGTCTTTTTGCGTTCTCCTTCTTTCACTTCCTTGTTGCGAGTAGTGTTGGATGATTTAGTTCAGAAACACCAATCCTTATAGTTATGCGGAATTAACATCCTTATAGTTATGCGGAATCTCCTGTTTCTCTACATAAGCTCAGTGAAAGGCCAGCATTCATCGATTTTGCTACATGTAGTTTGTGAGACTTTCTTCAACCGAAATCGCACAAAACCAAACAGAAAAATTAATTTAATCTTTACATTTTATTTCTTTGTCACGATAATCCATACGTTTACAGTATTTTCGAGATTTGGCGTGATAATCGTCATATAACATTGTCTTAATCAGTCCTTTCACTATACTCGTTAATTTTCCCTTTTCTTGGTTTCGATCGACCAATGCTTTCTCCTGTCCCCGGCATGCTACAGTTATTTTAAGATCACGAAGATTCATCGCGCCTCTCTCAACTACAGCTGTAAGGAAAACCACCAAAGAATTTAAAAAAATGTATGTTTGAGGCATTACTAGAGACATTTGGTTAGCCTAAGGATTCAGAAACATTACTAGAGACACTTCGTTAGCCTAAGAATTCAGAATACGAGCCAACACGTTGAGGTAATAACTTCCAAGTCTTTTTCAGATCCCAAGCTGCAGTATCCCTTTGAATATTAAAAAAACTAAAGTAAAGTTAAAGAAAAACCATTTCTTCATCTTCATGCATCAGCCGCTACCTTCCCTTTGGACATGATACCCAGATGCAAATCAGTTGCATGTGTTTATCAAAACTTTAAGGGAACAATACAAACCCTTCTTTTCAACTCTCTTTTCCCTGCTGTAAGCGAAAAGATATTTATTCTACAATCATGGACAAAAGTGTTGACATATTTGAGGAAAACAAACGCTTTCTATAGGCGTCCTTCTGTAATTTCAAAAAGCATCTTTTTTGTCGATAGCCAACCCCCCTCTCTCCCTTTTCAATGGTGCAATACGCTCCGTGGACACTTTCACCTGGTTACAACATTGAAAAGGGGAGAGGGGGTCGAAATGACAAAATTAGACACTGAAAACTCACTCGTTGAACCAAACGGGTCTTTTTCGGAGAGTGTCTCAACTACTTTTGTTCATGATTGTCTGAATTATATTTTACATATTGTGAAGCTTTCCCAGTATCATCACTGTTCCGTCTACTCAGAGATATTTAGCATCATTGTTTAGCAAGCTATAAATCCTGTCGCACACCAGTAGAGTGCAATTATTACGTCAAATAGGATAATTATTGGCGAGAATTATTTCACGAAATGGTTTTCTAGGAGCCATTGATGCAGAAAGGCGAAAATATGTTTTGCTTTTTACGTAAACTCCGTTTTTTTAGGGTTCACATGAGCAAGACATTAGATTTCAACGATTTACAACAGCTCATAACGGTTCACAACGGTTCACATCCCCAGTTAAAGAAAATGTAAGATACTTTTTAATTCGTGTGATGTGAACCGTTGTAAACCGTGGTGAACCGCTGTAAACCCTTGCAGATCGTTGCAAAGCCAATCCAGGCGATATATTCTGCTAACAACATCAAGGAAAAAAGCAGAAAATCTGCTTTTTTTGGGTGGCAACTGTTCCCGAGAGCTGCTGCATTGTCAGCGATAGCTTGGGCCATGCCAGACTTCTGCTGCTGAGTTCAATCACTGGGTTTGTTATTCGCAAAATAACGCAGAGAAATTTCACGAATCAAAATCTACACGGACGTAAATTTGGGTCTTTACCTTGCCGTGTTACCTTACAAACACGATTTGTTGTTTTTTAACGCTTGTGGACTCAATTTGTGCTTAGCAAGACCGCTAAATATTGCAGCGCACTAAAGCGGCCGCTAATGCCAGAGACTGGAAACGAGTCTGCGTAAAATTATTCTGCAGTAATCTTAACCCTCCAAATCCTGACCTGAACTACAAATAGACGGTTTCTATTTCAATGTTTATGGTATTTAAGCACTTTCAACACATGTATAATAAAATTTCTATTTATATTCGCTGAGTGGCAACTTCAGACAATCATGGACAAAAGTGTTGACACATTTGAGGAAAACAAACGCTCTCTCTAGGCGTCCTTCTGTAATTTCAAAAAGCATCTTTTTTTTTGATTGCCAAGCCCCCTTCTCCCCCTTTTCAATGTTCCAATACGCTCCGTGGACACTTTCACCTGGTTACAACATTGAAAAGGTGAGAGGGGGTCGAAATGACAAAATTAGACACTGAAAACCCACTCGTTGAACCGGGTCTTTTTCGGAGAGTGTCTCAACTTTTTTTGTTTATAATTATAGCAATGATATGAATTAGTTTACCTTTCCCAGTTTTTTCACTTCCTTGTTGCGTCTGTCGGCTTTTTTTTAGGTAAGAAAAGCCAAATTATGTCCTGATAGTTATTTGGATTCCCGTATTTTTCTGCCCAAGCTAAAAGAACTGTAAAGATTCGTTCGCTAGTTGATGAGACTTTTTTCCACTTAATTTAGATAGATGAAACCAGATTAATTGAAGAACTATTTCTGAGTCATAAGCGCTATCGAGTTCACACAAACGGCCAAACAAAAATAATTGATTTTATAATCTTTAACTTTTATTTCTTTGTTACGATAAGCTATTTGGTTACAATATTTGCATCAAGACTATCTTCATATAACGTTGTCATAATCACTCCTTTCAGCAAGTTAACATGGCTATGACTCCTTTTCTTCGTTGTAATCGTAAAATCCTCTCCTCTCTATCTCCCTGCCTTCTTTAACTTCAGGAAAGTTCTTTGCTCCTCTGTCGACTTGTCAAAGAAAAAGTGGAAACAGAATAACTGATTAGAGACATCGTTAATACAAAAAGACCGTCCTTAAGTAGCTTAAAGATCTAGAAAATAAAATAACCACGTTGAGGTAATAAAAGACTCAGCTCATGGCTCATGGCATGACGATGCAATGGCAACTAATTTACAAGCATTCCACAACCATAGTAAGCATTAAGTGATACACCGAGGAATTATCCCTTCCTCTCCGGTCGCCGTTCAATGAACACCCAATGTCTTTAACCCTTTTTCCTAATATTAATTTGCCGCGAGTTACAATCAGTTGTATTTATCAAAACTATCCGGGAACGATGCAAACCTTTCTTTCCAACTCTCTTTTCTTTCCGTTCGTAAAGCCGTGACTATTAGTAACGAGATTTGCGAGCAGAAAGAGAGCGGCAAGAACTAACACAACTTGGGTCTTCATTCCTTCAATGCTTGAAAACGACAAAAGTGGACAATCAGTATTTCGATCGACTTCTCTTCATTTTGCTTGAGTCCAAGGCAGAGATCTTTCTCTTTTATTTCTGTTCATAGAATATTAAGCATTGAGCTTCCGCCATTAAACTAACAATATGGGAACAGTAATAGGTAATTACCTTTCACAAGCATGCCACTTACTTGATTAAAGGTCTAGTTTAGCGAAATTGGTGCATGCAAAGGTGTCATAAATCATGGAAACGGCTTCATCGGTTAATTAATTTAATAGATATGTTTAATGGTAGGAAAACTCGACCTAGATTTTAATATGGAATCATTTTGTGGTCTAAACTCTGTAAAATTGATGCTAGTATTATCACAAATCCGGCCGAAATGCATGATTATCGTGCTAGTAAAATGAATGGTTACAATTTGCAGAAGAGAACATTTCTAAGAGGTGCCTTAGCACTGCCTTACCGAACAAAAGGTACAATGTAAGGCAACAAACTAGCCGCCCGAGAAACTTGTTTATTTTTTCTTTCGATCAACTTTTACGAAGAATGCTACTGATCGAAGTAAAAACTTGGCAGTTGATTTCCTGGGAAGATGTAATTTATTTAGAGGTAAAAAAAGTTCAAAATCCATACAGGATTGAAAAATTAAACATCCTTCATCTCAGTTCTGCGTACCCGTGCAATGATTCTCACCGATACGTTTCGTTACATAGCTATAGGAATAAAATTGGCCCATTTTCCATGAATTCGTTTCTCCCATTTTATAAATTAAAAAGGGTTTGAAAAATTTATTTGAAAAACCGTTGTATTAGAGTTGTTGTTTGACGAATAGCTTGACACTTAGGTAGACTGGAAACTGGATTTGGGATCAACGTAGGTGTAATTTAGGTGATAGCTGTGTCCACAATATGAATTTAAAAAATTAAGTATGTCATCTGCAGCAGCTTGTATAATTAGTGAGTCCATCGGCCCATGTGCCTTGCTTAGCCATATTACTAAGTTATTCAATCCAGCAGTTTTTTGTATTGCTTTAGATTACTCTCTCAAGATTATCTCTCATACATTAAACACCAGAAATTCGGATGTAAACATGATCATTTGGCCACCCAACCCAAGTCAAGGTTAGTCGTGTGACGTCGATTCATTGCCTGATTGTTAAAATAATTTATTATCCAATAGATTTAATGGGTTTTTCTGCATTTACTTGCACACGTGTGGAAACTGGGGTTCCGTTTGGCCACGTAAGGCAACTCTCTACTCAAGTTCAACATACGACTACTTGCCACTGTTTGGGAGTCCTTTTAGGAAACTGAACTTGTGCATGCAAAATCTTCCCTCCTTTCCAAGAAAAGTGCTCATTTATTACCATAAGAAAAATGCCGCATCTTCAATTAAAGATCTAGCTTGGCGAAATTGTACACCCGAACGTTTATAAATCACGGAAACGACTTAATGGGTTATGTAACTGAGAAAACTATAGCACCTTTTGCAGCCCCTCCTTAAATTAAAGAAAGGTGGAGAACTACAAAACAAAGCAAAAAAAGCAATCGGCGTTGTCGAATTCTCTCCGTAGATTATTAGGTATTCCACTTTTATGTTGTTCCGCTTTTCTTGATGTGATGTTCAACTACGAGACTATCTCTATTTTTAGCAAAGTATTTCAAGGGAATGAAATAATGAAGAAAGCACTTAAATTTTTTTGGCTAAATAAAATCTGCAGAATACATGATTATCGATTATGAGAGAAAATCCGAAGTACATGACTTTGACGTTACGGCTCTCGCAGAAGTCAACATTCACCATATCACATGCACTGTTTTTCTCCTTTACGCTCTTTTCATTTTCCATGTACTCTCAGTTTCTACGAACTGTGTTTCTGCGTCACAGATGTCGTTCAACTTACACAAAACCAAACAACAAGAACTAATTTTATGTTCCTTAATTTTGATACGATAGTGCAATTAAGTTACACTTTCTGTGTGGTGATTATCTTAAAATCAGTCCTTTAGTCACTTTACATGACTATCTCTCGTTTTCTTCTTTGTAATAGTCGATTGTTCTCCTCTCGTACATTCCTCAGCTTCCTTTAACTTCTTGAGAGTTCTTCAAGTCTCTCTCGACCTGCCACAAAAACATCGTATTAGGCCATTCCTTTAGTTGAGGACATGGAATTTCAAATAAATACCCTTTACTAAAAGACAGGAAGACTGCCGGTTAACTTATCCTTGGTCCAATTTTCCTAACACATCCTGTTCCCCCACGCGTGTAAGTGATACAGTTTAATTTCGTCTGCCATGAAAGCTACACTAGCTGGTGAAGAATCCGAACATGCCCAATTTTAGGAAGTGTTAGAGGCATTGTTTGACACATACCATCTACAATGCGAAAACACACGTTTCCCGGTTTAACAAAACTTCTGTTTTAATACTCAGTGATGCATTATCCATGCATGCCCATGGGTTGTTATAATCAGAATAAGTTCTATGCGGAAAGCTGTACTAGCTGGAGAGCCAGACCAAAGATGCATCAAGCCTCAGATGAGTGAAGTTTTGCTATAATTAACTTACTGGCATTAATTTGATAAGTAAACGTTTCAAAATCTGTTCCTGGTTCTCTCGTTTTCTCTTCATTACTCCTGATGCATTCACTCTCAGCCACCAAAATTGTTAGCATAAGAACAGCAATAAGAAGTACAACAGATTGGATCTTCATTTTTAAACAACTTGAACTGAAACGACTGATGTGTGGACACTGATTCAGCTTGTTTTCTCGAGCTCTTTATATGGTTTCCGTCAGAAGAGTCAAAATTGCATTACTGATAACTTCATTTTATGGGACAACTCACCCCCTGCCTATCACTAATTAAGAATTACATGCACCCTCCCGACTCCTTTTTTACAAACAAAGTGCGAGCCCGTATATACAAATCTACCTTTACTGCGGATTTAAATTTTAAACAATGTAAACTTTTATAGCTTTCTCCCAATTGGTTTTGTTTTACAACTCGTCGACCTTGCCTCGTCATAATCATTTTTAGAAATCCTTACACGTGGACAGCTAGATAATTGAAAAAAAAAAAATCAACTATGAAAGCTATCTTATGGAGTCATTTATTTAATAACTATTTTGCCTGACTAGTACTTTCAGCGAGGGACAACTGGTTTCGTCCTCGTAATTAATTTGTTTCGCCGTAATGACATTTCTTTATTTCAATAGAAAAACTAATCTTGTAGAAAACTTTAACAGCGTCTTAAAAGAAACCGACCTTAACGTGAGTATTTTCGAAACTTGGTTTCTGACTAAAATTTCAACCGAAATTTGTCGTCTTTGATGCTTTAAATTGCGCCAAATTACGCCAAAAGAAAACTAAAGAGAAAGCAACTTTATTTCATACTTATTCGCTTTTTTCACCGATCCCATAATACAGTTCATTTTGGGGGGGTATTTGCATTAAAACAATGGATAATCAGTTCACTGAAGCATGATACAGTCCCAAGAGTAAACAACTTGTATTGT
>Ga0126343_10000547_pt1 | contig 14875 bp, 16 predicted proteins | sample Cyp2metagenome_FD_92531 | JGI IMG/M metagenome (GOLD analysis project Ga0126343, IMG submission 92531) | Coral microbial communities from Lord Howe Island, Old Settlement Bay, Australia - Cyphastrea 2 metagenome | ecosystem: Host-associated > Invertebrates > Cnidaria > Coral ... | reverse complement strand
CAGGAACCTCGGGCAGTTAAAAGACGACCAAAGCCGTATGCAAGGCTTCAACACTCAAGATCACAAGCCCGGAGACTCAAGATGTATCAGCGGAAGGCGGCTTAAGTCAGTGCCATTGATGTGTGATATATGAAGATCGGCCAGACATATGTCGTATAGATGCACAATATCAAAAAAGATACCAAGAGCTATACAGCTGGGAAGAGTTTGTCTGCTTAAATCAGGCTTCCTGCCGGATTTTGGTTGAAAATATTGATTGAGTTCTGGGGTCCCAATATATGGAAAACCCCTGTCAAGCTGTTCACAGAAGCAGTGCTCAGGACACTGCTACAAACCAGCAGGAATCAACAACTCCACAACCTGATCGCTGCCCACCGCAACACCTTTTACCTCGCCCTGATAATCGCTGCTCGACACATCACCATCAAGACTAACCCTGGCCACCACATCCACCTGTTTAATACCATCCAGAGTTCCGCCCATCACCATAGCGGCGTTCTCATCCAGCACGATTTGCTTTGGCAGATCGCCAATCGGCACAGGCACCGCCGCGATCGGGGTGCGGGTACCCGCCTGGCGGGCAAACACAATAACCTTGGCCGTGGGCGGCAGTGTTGCCAACTGTTTTTGCAGATCGGGCGCTAAGGCAATATTGACCCGCACTTGCGCCGGCGCTTCACCAAGCAGTGTTTGTGCATGGTTGATGCTGGCCATCAGCGCTTGTCGCCCGGCCAGTTCCGGTTCCAGCTGCATCGCCTTGCGCCAGGCGGTGATTGCCAAGCGATAATCCTGTTGGCTGAACGCATCAATTCCCTGTAGACCCAGGGCGGTAATATTATCGCCATCCTTGAGCAAGGCTTCCTGGTAAAGGGTTCTCACCCGCTCGGTGATGGTATTGTTATTGGCCAGAAAAACCGCTTGTGCCAGCTCCGCAGCGGCGTCCGGGCTGCCTCCGGTAACCTGGTAAAGCTGCTGAAAAGCGTCCTGGGCCTGCTGATAGTTATTGGCGCTCAGGTAACGGCCGCCGAGCACATAGAGCACCTGGGCATTTTCCGGTCGTTTGTCACGCCAGCCTTCCAGGGCCTGGGTCACTTCCTGTGGTGATGCCTCACCGGACATCATCAGTCGTGTGACGTTCATTTCTGTGCCTGCACCAAGCTGCATATAAAGCGGTATGGCCAGAGCCGGCACCAGCAGGGCAACGGCCACCGCCAACCACTTGTTGCCTCCTGTCTGATAACTGGCTTGCGTGGCACCGGCCATATCGTTAAGCAGTTTTTTCTCCAGCTCGGCACGCACCTGTTGTGCGTCGTCTGCCGTGATCAGCCCCTGTTCAACCTGTTTTGCCAGTTCCTGTTCCTGCTCCCGAAAATAAGCGACATTGGCGTCTTGATCAGAAACCAGTTCCTGTCGTGGAGCGCGAATCATGGGAATGGCCACTATTGCCATGGCCACCAGAATCATCGTTGCGGCAATTAACCAGAATTCCATCATTTATCATCCAGTATTTTTTTCAGCGCTGCCCGCTCTTGCTCGTCCAGCCCAGTGGTTCTTGGCCGATGTTGTCGCAACAGTCGCCATAACACCAACAGGCCAAGCACCAGCAACACCAGTGGCCCCAGCCACAAAACGGCTGTAGTCGTATTCATCCTGGGCTTGTAGAGGACAAAATCGCCGTAACGAGCCAGCATAAATTGCACAATGGTGTCGTCGTCGGCTTGTTCTTGCACAATCATCCGGTGCACTTCACGACGCAGGTCCTGAGCAATGGGGGCGTTGGAATCGCCAATGGACTGGTTCTGGCACTGTGGGCAGCGCAACTCACCATTCAGGCGGAAGAACTGGGCTTCCTGTTCGGGGCTGGCAAACTCATAACTGTCAATCACTGTCGCCTGGGCCGTGGTCAACACAAACATTGCGAGTACGGTTAACAGGCAGTGTGTTAACCAGCGCGGTGCCGGGCTTTTTAGTGCTGAGCAAGAAACTGTCATGGCGCAGCCTCCTTTTGCAGCGCATCGTAACGAGGTTTCAGCGTCTCTTGCCACACCCGGTTATCAACAACACCAACGTGCTTGTAGCGAATCACACCGGCCTTATCCACCAGGAAGGTTTCCGGTGAGCCATAAACCCCCAAATCCAGCCCCAGTTTGCCTTGCGGGTCAAAAATATTGAACAGGTAGGGGTCACCACCATGCTGTAACCACTGCTGAGCCTCTGTACGATCATCCTTGTAATTCAGGCCAATAATTCGTACTCCTTGCTCTTGCAGACCCAGCAGATAAGGGTGCTCAGCCCGGCAGGTGGGGCACCAGGAGCCCCATACATTAAGCAGGAACACCTCGCCTGTTATGTCTTTTGGGGTAACGGTTTGTTCCGGATTATCCAGCGTCGTCAGTTCAAACGCGGGCAGCGGGTTATTAAGCAGGGCTGACGGCAACTCCGTTTTATTCTCCAGAAACAGCCCTTTATAGAGCAAAACGCAAAAGATGAGAAAAAACGCCAGGGGCAGAAACAGCTTCCATCGCTTCATACTTGGCCTCCCAGGGCAACGCCAGACTTGAGATTGGTCTTGTTTTTCTTCAGGCGAATCCGGTAGCGTTTATCGCACACCGCCAACAGACCGCCCAGAGCCATAAAGATCGACCCGAGCCAGATCAGGCGCACATAGGGTTTTACGTGCAGACGAACGGCCCAGCTGTCATCACCCAGCGGCTCGCCCAAGGCAACGTAGAGGTCGCGGGTCAGCCCCGGATCGATACCGGCCTCGGTCATGGGCATCCCCCGCACGCTGTACACCCGTTTTTCCGGTTGTAGCACCGCAATCGGTTGTTGCTGGTCGTCAAGAACGGTGATGACGCCGGTGTTGGCAACGTAGTTCGGCCCTTGCTCCCGGCGAACACCGTCAAAACGAAACAGATATTGGCCAAGCTGGGCGGTATCGCCCGGACTCATGCGCAGGTCGCGCTGCAAGCTGTACCCAGACGTCATTGCCGCGCCGATAATAGCCAGCGCCAGACCAAGATGGGCCAGATGCATACCTAAATAAGACGCTGGCAGTTTTTTCAGGCCAGCCATAAAAGACATTTTTTGTCGTGCATTTCGGGTTTTGTCGAGAATATCCTGGCCAGCGGTCAGCACCAGCCACAACACGACAGCCATTGCCAGCGCTTCTGAGACAATAAAACGCTCAGCGTAGAACAGCGCAAAAGCAACGCCACCGAGCACAGACACCAGGGCAATCCAGCGAACCTGATGCAACAATTTGCTGAACGAGCCGCTTTTCCAGTTCAGCAAGATGCCAATGCCCAACGCCAGGCCCAGCAACAACACTTGGGGCACAAACAAAGCATTAAAGTACGGCGGCCCCACCGAGATCATGCCCAAATCGAGGGCATCCACCAACAGCGGGAACATGGTGCCCAGCAGCACCGTAGCACAGCTCACTGCCAACAGAATGTTATTGACCAGCAACAGCGTCTCTCTGGAGAGCAGGGAAAAGCTAATGCGGCTGCCCATTTGCGGTGCCCGCACTGCAAACAGCGCCAAAGACGCTCCCACCACCACCATGAGGTAGGCCAGAATAAACATACCCCGCGCGGGATCGCTGGCAAACGCATGCACCGAGGTCAGTACCCCGGAGCGCACCAGAAACGTGCCGAACAGACTCAGAGAGAAGGTGGCAATGGCCAGCAGCAGCGTCCAGCTTTTGAACAGGCCGCGCTTTTCGGTCACGGCCAGCGAGTGCATCAGGGCAGTGCCAGCCAGCCAGGGCATCAGCGAGGCATTTTCCACCGGGTCCCAGAACCACCAGCCGCCCCAGCCTAACTCATAGTAAGCCCACCAACTGCCCAGGGAGATACCCAACGTCAGAAAGCACCAGGCTACTGTCGTCCAAGGCCGCACCCAGCGCGCCCAGGCGCTATCCAGCTGGCCACCCAGCAGTGCGGCAATGGCAAAGGCAAATACCACGGCAAACCCCACGTAACCCATGTAGAGCATGGGCGGGTGAAAAATCATGCCAACGTCTTGCAACAGTGGGTTCAGGTCAGCGCCATCCTGAGGCGGAAAAGGCAACATACGGGCAAAAGGGTTGGAGGTGACGAGGATAAACAGCAAAAAGCCAACGCTGACCATACCCAGCACCGACAGCACCCTGGCAGAGAGTTCTGGCGGCAGTTTGTCGCACCGTACACTGACCACCATGCCCCAGCCGGCCAAAGTGAGAATCCACAGCAGCAAAGAGCCTTCATGCCCGGCCCACGTTGCAGTCAGTTTATAAATATCCGGTAGCAGGGAGTTGGAGTTATTGGCCACATAACTGACGGTAAAATCATCGGTCAAAAAAGCCATAACCAGGCAGACAAACGACAGCAGTACAAAAACAAACTGCCCTGCGGCCAGCCACTTGCCCGCTGCCATCCAGGGTAGTCGGCCGCTGTAACTGCCAACAAGCGGCACAATACTTTGCAGCACCGCTAGGCAGGTGGCCAGGATAAGGGCAAACAGCCCAAGTTCAGGATTCATTCATTAAGCCCGCCTCAGGCTGGTTTCAGATGTTAAGGTGTACGGCAAATCAAGAAGCGTTGTGCGCTTTATCAATGGCGTCCTGCACTTCCGGTGGCATATAGTTTTCGTCGTGTTTTGCCAGCAGCTCGTCAGCAATAAAACGACGGTTGTTATCCAGTTTGCCAGTGCCGACAATGCCCTGGCCTTCGCGGAACAGGTCGGGCAGGATGCCGGTATACACCACCTCCACCTCAGCACCCCCGGTCTCCATTTTAAAGGTTACGGTCAGGTCGTTGGGGTTGCGCTCCAATGAACCGGGCACGACAATACCGCCCCCACGAATTCGCTGGCCAATGGGCGCTTCACCGTTGGCCATCTGATTAGGTGAGAAGTAGTGGTTAATGTTCTCTTTCAGGGCAAACAGTGCCAGGGTGGTGGCCAGGCCAACACCAGCCAGCAGTAATAGAATCAGCAACAAGCGCTGTCGGCGTACTGGGTTCACTCCAAACCTCTCTTGGTAAAACGCAGATGTTTATGTAATTGGGCCGGCTACTGTTCAACAGCGGCCTTTTTCCTTGGCTGCACCTGCTTTTCGTTAATCATTTGTCGTTTAATCTGGCCAATTACCTGCTTTTTGTGCCGCAGCGGTGCCAGCACGTTGTAGGCGACAATCAACAGACCAATGCCGTAGGTAGACCAGACGTATATCCCGTGCCCATCCATATGCAGCACGCTGGCAATATCTTGAAAATACACAGCTCAGCCCCCCAGCCGTTGTTGCACCCACTGCGTGCGCCGCTCACGGTTCAGTATTTCCGTTCTCATGCGCAGCAGCAGTACTGCGGTAAAAAAGAGATAAAATGCCAGAATCGAGATCAGCAGTGGCCAGAGCATTTCCGGCGCCATGGCCGGTTTTTCCGTTAGTTTTAGCGTGGCGCCCTGGTGCAGAGTGTTCCACCACTGCACTGAGAACTTGATGATGGGAATATTCACCACCCCCACAATGCTCAGTACCGCACAGGCTTTTGCTGCCGTGGTGGTGCTGCGAATCGCCCCGCGCAGGGCAATCACTCCAATGTAGAGAAACAGCAGGATCAGCACCGAAGTGAGCCGCGCATCCCATACCCACCAGGTACCCCAGGTGGGTTTGCCCCAGATGGCGCCGGTAATCAACGCCAGCAGACAAAAAGAAGCACCGACCGGAGCCATGCATTTCAGGGCGACATCGGCCAGTTTGACCCGCCAGATCAGGGTGACGGCCCCAGCGCAGGCCATCATCACATAGACGGCAGAGGCCAGAAATGCCGTAGGCACATGCAAAAAGATAATCCGGTAGCTATTGCCTTGTAGGTAGTCCGGTGGAGCAAACAATAATCCCCAAGTCAGGCCGGTGGCCATTAACAGTGCTGAAATAGTAGCCAGCCAGGGCAACCACCGGCCGCTGATATCATAAAACCATTTGGGCGAGCCCAGCTTATGGAAGAAAGTCCAGTTCATCGAGTACCCATAAAAATGTTGCACTATTTAGCCATCGACGACTATGCGCAGGGACGCAGCAATGGCCAGGGGAGCAAAACAGATCCCCAGCACCAGCAGCGCCCCAAGCCACAATAAGTGCCCGTTGTAATCCATACCATCCATGGCACTTTGTACGGCTGTGGTGCCAAAAATCAGCACCGGTATATAAAGCGGCAACGACAACAGGGTAAGCAGCAAGCCGCCACGCTGCACTCGCACCGTCAACGCTGCCCCAATACCGCCGGCCAGACTCAGCAGAGGCGTACCCAGCAACAGGCTGAACATCAGCGCCGGGAATGCCTCCGTGGGCAGATGCAGCATTAAAGCCAGCACCGGCGCGAGAATAATCAACGCCAAACCGCTGGTCAGCCAGTGGGCAGTGATTTTGGCCAGCACCAGCAGGGGCAGGGGGTGGAACGAGAGCAGCAGCTGATCGAGCGAGCCGTCTTCTTGATCCGAGCGAAACAGCGAATCCAGAGAGAGCAGCACCGCCAGCAGTGCCCCAATCCAGACAATCCCGCCGGCCAACTTCGATAACAGCGCTTCTTCCGGCGCGATCCCCAGGGGGAACAGACTGGCCACCATCAGATAAAACGCCACCGGGTTTACTATCTGGCCCGGTGAGCGAAACGCCAGGGTCAGATCCCGCTGGATCACACCGGAAAACGCCTGCCAGCCGCTGAGGGTTTGTTCAGTCATAGAAACACGCCCTCGTCATCGGTGCATGATCCTGTTGCCAGTGGTGGGAAATCCGCCAGCCGGACGCTGGTTACTGAGCCGCTAATAGTAGATAAACGCTGATGGCTGGTCATAACGACCATACCTTCGCCGTTTATATGGTTGGCCAGCAATGACTCAAGCCAGGCCACACCATGTACGTCGATGGCGGTAAAAGGCTCGTCGAGAATCCACAGTTTGGCATTGGTGATGGACAGATCAGCCAGAGCCACCCGTCGGTGCTGACCGGCAGAGAGATGCCCGCAGGGCACGTCAGCAAATCCACCCAGACCGACCTGATCGAGGGCGGTGATAATCTGGTGTTCGCTACGGGACTCATTGCGTAAATTGGCACGCCAGTACATATTTTCCACCGGCGTCAGCTCATGTTTTATGGCGGGCTTGTGGCCAAGATAAAACGTGGTCAGTCGGAAGTGAGCGTAGACCCTGGCGAGCTTGTGGCCGTGCCATAAAATATCACCACGATAATCAGCGGACAGCCCGGCAAGCACTCGCAATAGTGTGGTCTTGCCACTGCCATTGGCGCCTTCAATCTGCACCAGTTGTCCGGGCAGCAATGTTATGGAAAGGTCTGTAAAGAGAACTCTGCCATCCCGTTCACAGCCTACATTCACCAGCTTGAGCAAGTACTTTACCTTTTCCGTCCATTGCTACGCAGTACGCGAAATTTCGGTGCGGCTTCAGGCCGTGTTGCGTCTGACTTCTCTTAAGGGAAGCTGATTGGCGAGCAAATTATAATCTGCCGGGCGTGTGGTCGGGAAGCCCTCAACTTTTAATAGAACTATCGTTTTATTTAATGTTCCTTAGGATCTGTCTCGAAATAGCTTCCCGGTTTCCGTTCACCCTGAGCAAAGTCGAAGGGTGCTGTCACCGGACTTCGACAGGCTCAGTCCGAACGGAGTTCAGATTCCATAAATGCGGAAGTTATTTCGGGATTACTCCTTATGGTTTACCCACCAGACTGCCGCCTCAACCCTGGAGCGCAAATCCAGCTTTTTTAACAGCCTTTTCACATGCACTTTAACGGTGCCTTCGCTGATGGCCATTTTCCGGGCGATCACTTTGTTGGGATCACCTTCAGCAATAAAACCAAGCACTTCGCGCTCTTTCGGCGTCAGGTCCGCCAGCTTACTGCCGCCGTCGCGCTGGGGTCGTAGTACTGAAGCCAGAACACCGGCCAGGCGATCATCAACCACCAACGTGCCGGTGGCGGCATCGCTGATTTTATCGAGCAACGCTTCGGGTTCCATATCCTTGAGCAAGTAGCCATCGGCACCGGCCCGGAACATGGCGGCAATATCGTCAGGATGCTCAGAGACCGTCAGGGTGATAACCCGCGAGGTCACGCCCTGTTTGCGCATGGCCTTGAGGCAGGCAAGACCGTCCATCCCTTTCATATTTAAATCCAGCAGGATCAGGTCCGGTTCCAGTGCCACCGCCAGCCTCAGCCCTGCCTCACCATCGCCGGCTTCCCCGACCACGCTTAGGTGATCTTCCTCGTCCAGCAGTTGCCCCAGCCCTTTGCGTAACAACGGGTGGTCATCAATCAATAGAATGCTGGTGGTTTCAGTGTTTTCAATCATCCTGCTGTGTTCCGACTTCGAATATACCCAGTGGATTTCATTACCGCCGGTCAACGCGACAGCGTTACACCGAAAACTCCAGACGCACGGCAACCCCACCCATCTCGCTGGTTTGAAATGCCAGGCTACCGCCGTTCATGCTGGCCGCTCGCTCACGCATGATGGTGGTGCCGTAATGGCCGCTGACCTCACGAATATTGCTAATGCCGATGCCGTTATCCGCCACAAGGATGGCAATACGCCCCTCACCAGCCTGACGACAGCTGACCAGTACCTCCGTGGCCCGGGCGTGCTGGATAACATTGCTCAGGGCTTCACGGACAATCTGCAAAATATGAATCTGCTGGTGGGCATCAACGCTGCAGTAGCGCAGTTGGTAATCCAGGGCAAAGGCCAGTGTGGTTTCCCGCACCCGGTATTCATCAATGGTTTGGCTCAGGGCACTTTCAAAATCACCGTCGGCCACGGTCAGGCGGAAGGTTCTGAGCAACTCCCGCAACTGGGAGTAAGCGCTGTTTAACCCCTCCTGCAAGTCAGAAAGGACTTTTTCTACCTCGGGATAAACGTCTGCTTTCGTTAGTTTACGCTTAAGCCGAACGGCCTGAATTTTCTGGTAAGAGAGCGCTTGGGCCAGCGAGTCGTGCAGCTCCCTGGCAATCACTGAGCGCTCCTCCATTAACAACAACCGTTGTTTTTGCATCTGCAAACTGCTTTGGTGCAGCGACGTACCGAGAATTTCCGCAAAAGTTTGCAACCACTGCTGACTCTCTTCGGGCAGCGTCTTGCCGCCTGGCAGAGTTACACGCATCACACCAAACACATGTCGTTTGGAGCTGAGATTAAAATCATATTGTCTGGTGTCTGCAGATGGCTCCCGGCGACAAAGGCACGATGCACACGCTTCTGGCAGACAGGGCATCTCATCACCCGCCGCCGTTATCTTTTTTAGTTTCAGGCTATCAGCACAGTTTGACAGGCAAAGCTGACAACTGCTCAGCCCAAGCAGCTGTTGCCAGTCGGCCATCATGGTTGCCAACACCCGCTCATCGTAGGGATTGACGGAAAATTGCTGCGAAGCGCGATACAGCAACTCAAGGGCTTTATTGGACTGGGCCAGTGCCAGGGTCTGCTCCCCGACCTGCTCTTCAAGGCTGGCGTACAACCGCGATAAATCCGCCGCCATCTGGTTAAAAGCGCTGGTTAATTGCCCGGCTTCGTTGTTGCCGCAATAGGTCAGCGACAAATTAGTAAAACTGCCACGGCGGATCTGACAAGCCGCCGTAGCAAGATCGGCGAGAGGATTAAGCAGATCCCGTCGTATAAACCGGAAGGCAAAAAAAGCAATCAAAATAATCCCGAGCAACATGGCCACGGCAACCATCACCAGCTGTTTGAGTTTTTGCTCAGAGTTCAGCTGCAAGGCATTGACCATGGAATCAATGTCGTCAACAAACTCGGGCACCAATGCCACAAAAGCGCTGAAGTTTGCCGGGTTGAGCAACAGTGGCCGCATTTGCCGGTGCCACTCATCCAGCACACTGCGATAACGCTCGCCGAGTACATCGTCACGCTCATAAAGCCGGGCCAGAGGGTCAGCCGTAATGCTGTTGTCGTATATATCAATAAGCTTTGCCAGCGCTTGCGCACTACTTAATTCCGGCACCACCACCTGCTCGGTCAGCCGCCAGGACTGCATACGCAAAGACCCGGCAATATTAATGGCCGCCGCATCGCTGTCTGAAATCAGGGCGAACCAGAGCGATGACCCGACGCTGAGCAGAGCCATCAGGCAAATACTGCCTACGCAGAGCAGCCCTTTATGCTGCAACGACAGACGCACAGTTAATTGACTCAGAGCAACCCCCACAGCAACGGATACATACCTCTAAATAACCAGCCCAGCGATTTTTGCTGTGAAAAAAGCGACAACGGGTGGCGTTTTCGCCGACACCGGCACAACCACATACCCCTTTAGAGGTACAAACGGCGCTATCCCCCCGTATTTACCGCCATTTCATCTCACTGGCCGACCGATAAGATAAATACCCATTTAGATTTTGACCAGTCGTTTTATCACCAATACAACACGAACATATGCATACCGGCTCATCACGACGACAGTTTCTGCGGGGGCGCTGGCATCACGATGATGTTATCCGCCCACCCTGGGCCACGGCGCTGTTTACCGATCAGTGCCAGCGCTGTGGCCTGTGCGTCGATCAGTGCGAAACCCATCTGCTGGTCAACGGCAGTGGTGGTTTTCCCCAAGCTGACTTCGGTCAGGCCCACTGCACTTTCTGTGGTCAGTGCGTTGCCGCCTGCCAACACGGTGCCCTTAACCCAGACCAACAAAAGCCCTGGACCGTGGTTGCTCAAATCGCCAGCCACTGTCTGGCCCTGAACCAGATTCACTGTCGCACCTGTGAAGAGTTCTGCGAGCCGCAGGCCATCGGCTTTCAGCTCAAACCCGGCGGCCTGGCCGAACCGGTGATTAACAGCGACCTGTGCACCGGTTGCGGTGAGTGCGTTGCTGCGTGCCCGGCGCGGGCCATGGAGATAAAGCCGTTATGACGCCCATTTCATCAAACGACGTTGGTTCTATTTGCGGGTTGGTGGTGTGCACCAGACCCGAACGGCTTGACGCGGTTGCCGAGTGTTTAAGCCAGATGCCCGGCGTTGAAGTACACGACAGAAATCCACAAGGAAAACTGGTGGTCACCGTGGAAGAACGCCCCGGCGAAAAGATCATGGTCAACCGAATTTCTCAAATCAGTGCAGCCGAAGGCGTCCTGTCCTCCGCTCTGGTTTATACCCATCAGGAGTGACTGCTATGTCAGACCAGGAAAACCTCAAACAGAGCCGGCGCAGCTTTATGAAAAGCAGTGCTATCGCTGCCGCTGCGGCCGCAGCCGGCATCAGTACCAGCGCATCAGCCACCAATCTGATCACCAGCAGCAAGGAGACCGAAATCCACTGGGATAAAGCTCCCTGTCGTTTTTGCGGTACCGGTTGTTCGGTATTAGTAGGCACCAAAGACGACCGTGTGGTAGCAACTCAGGCCGATCCGGAGTCACCGGTTAACCGCGGTCTGACCTGCATCAAAGGTTACTTCCTGTCGAAAATCATGTACGGCCAGGATCGTCTGCAAACACCGCTGCTGCGCATGAAAGACGGCCAGTACGATAAAGACGGCGAATTCACCCCGATCTCCTGGGATCAGGCCTTCGACCTGATGGCACAAAAGTGGAAAGAGGCCATCAAGGACAGCCGCAACTCCGACGAGCTGCCCCCTGTGGGCATGTTCGGCTCCGGCCAGTGGACTGTTTGGGAAGGGTATGCCGCCTCCAAGCTGATGAAAGCCGGTTTTCGCTCCAACCACCTGGACCCTAATGCACGACACTGTATGGCTTCTGCGGTGGTGGGCTTTATGCGCACCTTCGGCATTGATGAACCCATGGGCTGCTACGACGACTTTGAGAACGCTGACGCATTCGTGCTTTGGGGTTCCAATATGGCGGAAATGCACCCGATTCTCTGGTCCCGCATTGCCGACCGGGCGCTGGGCCACCCCCATGTTCAGGTAGCGGTGCTGTCCACCTTCAAGAACCGGTCGTTTGAGTTGGCCAATAACGCCATGGTCTTTACCCCGCAGTCTGACCTGGCCATTGGTAACTACATCTGTAATTACATCATCAAAAATAACGCGGTAAACAAAGACTTTGTGCAAAAGCACACCCATTTCCGCCAGGGCGTGACCGATATCGGCTACGGCCTGCGGCCAGACAACCCGCTGGAAATGGAGGCAAAAAACCCCGGCAATGGCGGCTCCAGCGAGATCACCTTTGACGAGTTTGCCACGTTTGTCAGCGAATACGACGTTGAGAAAGTGTCGAAGATGTCCGGCGTGCCGGTGAAAAACCTCGAAACACTGGCAAAAATGTACGCCGACCCCAACACCAAGGTGATGTCCCTGTGGACCATGGGCGTCAATCAGCACACCCGTGGTGTGTGGATGAACAACATCATCTACAACATCCACCTGCTGACGGGCAAAATCTCCGCCCCCGGCAACGGACCATTCTCGTTGACCGGGCAACCCTCTGCCTGCGGCACCGCCCGGGAAGTAGGCACCTTTGCCCACCGTCTGCCCGCCGACATGGTGGTGACCAACCCAAAACACCGCGCGTTTACCGAACAGGTCTGGCGTCTGCCCGAAGGCACGATTCCGGCCAAAGTGGGTTACCACGCCGTCCTGCAAGACCGCATGCTCAAAGACGGCAAGCTCAATGCCTACTGGGTCATGTGCAACAACAATATGCAAGCCGCGCCCAACCTCAACCATGAGACACTGCCCGGCTATCGCAACCCGGCCAACTTTATCGTGGTTTCTGACCCTTACCCGACAGTGACCGGGCAAGCCGCTGACCTGATTCTGCCCACCGCCATGTGGGTGGAAAAAGAGGGCGCGTACGGCAACGCCGAGCGACGCACTCAAATGTGGTACCAGCAAGTGACACCGCCCACCGGCGTCTATTCCGACCTGTGGCAGCTGATGGAGTTTGCCAAGCGCTTCAAGGTAGAAGAAGTCTGGTCAGACGCACTGCTGGCCAAAGCTCCGCAACTGCGTGGCAAGACGCTCTATGAAGTGCTGTTCCGCAACGGCCAGGTGGATAAGTTCCCCATGACCGACTTCAAGGGTCGGATGAATCAGGAGAGCGAGCACTTCGGTTTTTATGTGCAAAAAGGCCTGTTTGAAGAGTACGCCACCTTTGGCCGGGGCAAAGCCCACGACCTGGCGCCGTTTGATATGTACCACCAACATCGCGGCCTGCGCTGGCCGGTGGTTAATGGCAAAGAGACGCGCTGGCGCTTCCGCGAAGGTTACGATGTGTACGTGAAAGCGGGCGAAGATATTCGCTTCTACGGCAAGCCCGATGGCAAAGCCTGGCTGTTTGCCTTGCCTTATGAGCCACCTTACGAATCACCGGATGCTGAGTACGACCTGTGGTTATCCACCGGTCGGGTGCTGGAGCACTGGCACACCGGCACCATGACCCGTCGTGTACCTGAACTGTATAAAGCCTTCCCAGACGCTGTCGTTTATATGCACCCGGACGATGCTGCCGCTCGCGGTGTGCGCCGGGGCATGGAGGTGAAGGTTGTCTCCCGTCGCGGTGAAGTGCGCACCCGGGTAGAAACCCGTGGTCGTAATCGCCCGCCAAAAGGTCTGGTGTTTATGCCGTTTTTTGATGCCAGCCAGCTGGTCAACAAGCTGGCTCTGGATGCCACCGACCCGCTGTCCAAAGAGACTGATTACAAAAAGATGGCGGTGAAAATCCTCAAGGCATAAGCACCCCCTGAACGGCCTCAGGCCGTTCACCGAGAACCTGATTTGGAGATAGACGACCAAGTCGTCTTATAGATACACCATGAAACAGAGCATCAAGATACTCAGTACCGCATTGGCGTTTATCACGCTGTTTTCAGGCTCAGCCAGTGCCAGCGAAACCGGCGGGCTGAACTCATTGCGAACCCACGACCTCTCCGTTCAGCCACCGCCCGCCACCATGAAAAAGGTGCTGGAGAGCGATACGGTGTTAGACCGTGACTTTGTTGAGCAGCCGCCGCTGATTCCCCACGGCATTCGTAATTACGTCACCAACCGTGAGGTAAACAGCTGCCTGAACTGCCACAGCTGGAAAAACGCCCGCAAATGGGGCGCAACCCGCATCAGCATAACCCACTTTTTCAACCGTGATGGCCAACAACTGGCGGATGTTGCGCCGGGCCGTTACCTCTGCCTGCAATGCCATGTCACCCAGGTCGATGGTGCGGCGCTTCAGAAGAACCAGTTTGAACCTGTAGATGCCCTACAGAAATAGCGCCCGGGAGCATCAAGATTATGAGCAGGGAATTTTTTCTCAAACGTTACTGGAAGCTGCTAACGACACCGGCCGGCAAAATCTCCATGGGTGTGATTCTCGCCTTTGGGTTTATTGCCGGCGTGGTCTTCTGGGGTGGCTTTCACAAAGGGCTGGAATTAAGCAGCACTGAAGAGTTCTGTATTGGTTGCCACGTTATGAAAGACAACGTCTACGAGGAATACAAGACCACCGTTCACTTTAGCAACAGCTCCGGGGTTCAGGCTCAGTGCAGCGACTGTCACTTGCCCAAAGAATGGACGGCAAAAATGGCCCGTAAAATTCAGGCCACCAGGGAGCTGTGGGGAACCCTCACCGGCAAAATTGATACCCGCGAGAAGTTTCTGGCACATCGTCGTGAAATGGCTGAGCGCGAGTGGGCGCGAATGAAAGCCAATAATTCCCAGGAGTGTCGTAACTGCCACAACTTTGATCGCATGGACTTTTCTGAACAGTCTGTGCGCGCGGCAAAAGCGCACCAACGGGCCATGTTGGGTACAGACAAACAGCCGCCTACCGGCGAAACCTGTATTGATTGCCACAAGGGTATTGCCCATCAGCTGCCCAATATGCACGGCGTTGAAGGCTGGTAAGGAGAGAACTATGAGT
>Ga0126343_10000546_pt1 | contig 14881 bp, 2 predicted proteins | sample Cyp2metagenome_FD_92531 | JGI IMG/M metagenome (GOLD analysis project Ga0126343, IMG submission 92531) | Coral microbial communities from Lord Howe Island, Old Settlement Bay, Australia - Cyphastrea 2 metagenome | ecosystem: Host-associated > Invertebrates > Cnidaria > Coral ... | reverse complement strand
TGAATTGAGAGGTCAATTAAATCGATTTTTAATGGTTTCCTTCTGAAAATGTTGTTGAGATCACTTCCTTTGTATATACTAAAACAATTATTCTTCTCAATCTCGGTGAATAGTGGCAGAATAATTCTTAAATATACCCCAATTTTCAAAACTGCGCGCGTTGCGAAAAAGATTTGAAAGATACTAAACACAATAGCCCCCATTTGGGGCGAAAATATGTTCGGATATTTGTCCTTTAACATTATCTGTTCCTCGTAGCTAACAGTTTTCCTCGAGCTACTCTCTCGGAAAACTGTTCGCTACTCTCGAGTCTCTGAGAGAGAACCCTGGAGCTTCCGCTAGGTTTAAAATTTGTATCAGAAACAAATGGATCCGAAAGGCATAATTAAGCATTTTTGTTCCATCTGGGCCTCTTCCCTGCTTGCCACTCACCAAATTCCTTCTAGTAATGTAAGTTTTAGAAATCGAGCAAGAATGTCAACAAAATGCATTTATTTTTTAATTTTTTTTTGCTTAGTTTCTATTAAAAACGAACCTTTCATATGACCTACTGACTGTGTGTTTATCTATTTCATTGTACTTGTGGCTGGCATCGTTAAATTCTAGTTACTATTGATCAGACTACACTTATTTAACAACAGAAAAAAAACGTTTTAGACCAAGCTTCTCTAGAGAATAAGTAATCGATCACACTTATCTAATTTGTATTACAGCCTAAACAAGTTCATTGTTGTAAAAAAAAAATGCCTAAATCGAGCTTACTAGCTTGAAAGCATCAAAACCATCGAAATGTTGTGACGCTATATTATAACAAAACCGCTGTAAAAGGATTACAACACCACTAAAGAAAACATTCGCTAGTATAAAAGTATTTTCTACTTGAAAATTGGTATTGAAAATTAGAGTGCGATGCATTTGTCTCTTTATGCAATCAACCGAAAGGCGTATCTCTCACTACCATGTAACTATCTGTACTGTTTCCTCTGATTGGCAGACATGTCTTCCAACTTATTTTGAGCAATTACAGCATTTTTATATTCTTGCATCTACATTTTACAACACAATATAAATTGTAAGTTTTGTAACGTAAGTATTCTGTAATTGTAATATAATGTATACGGAGTAAATAAAATTATTTTTAAAAAATCTACATTTTACTTCATGTATTTATTCCGAAGTACGAATTATTTCATATATTCTATTGAAAACTACTTTTTAACCAACTGCATCTATAACGATTAAATCAGAAAAGAGTCTTGTTTAAAACGAGCAAGAACTTTACGCACCCACATTAACGTGTAATTTATTCCCGACTTACAAATCAAGAATATAATCGAGCTACCAAGAATACCGAACATAGTCTGTAATTCAAAGGAAAGAAAAGGACACGCTTAAAACTGTGCGTCCTTACTGGTGACCAAGCGTTTCTTACAAAAAGATAATCAACAGCAGCTGACATGTTACCACATAAGAAAACGCACGCACCTCTTATTTGCTTGCGTAAAAAGGAACGTTTGCTTTGTTCTCTTTAAAACGTTGCAAAATATTTAACCAACCCTTTGTATAGTCACTACATGAGGATACTTAAAATATGTACAGAATTGGGCACGCATTGGCACTCGCCTCGGCTAAATATTAGAATACCAAGAACTAAGGTTTTTACGGTTCAAAAAGTAAACAAACGTAACTTGCACGAGATACACTGGCGCCGTGAATTCCACGCCAAAACACGACAATTTCGAATCAGAACTTCTCGATACATCAAACGCTATCCATGTTCTACTTATTAAAGATAAATTATTCAACATGGTTTTCATCGAATCCACTGATGACCAAATGCGTAGGAACGTCGGCCATTAATGTTTGAAATGAGTCCTCGCGGGAGTATTTTCCGCCCAAGCACCTTCCACATCCTGTCAATGCAGTTAACACCATACATTAGTTTAAATGTTAACCTTAACATGTTGAATTTTACGATTCGTTGTCTTATACGAGTTTTTCCGGTTACCCACTACAATGGAACCAATGCTTTCCATGACCGGGCAGTGCAGCGAACCATACACTTCTAGTTATTCGTACTGTGATATCCCTGCAACCGTCCGGTACCGTTAGCTTTGTACGGCAGCTAATGTTAAAAATGTTCGTTCCACGATTGGGTGTAAATGGATGTCAAATTAAAAGCAAGAGATACAGGTCTGATAAGGAATGAATCCTCATTGGCTCATATTCCTGGACCGGTTTCTTAACATAAAGTGGATAGGGTTGTTTCTACTGCCCCAGAATGGGATGTTTATCTCTCGTGGGATTACTCCAAGCAATTTGCCGGGAAGCATTTATACCGGTGGTTGGAGAGACGCACTATGAGAGTAATGTGTCTTGCCCAAGAACATAATCGAATGAACCCGGCGAGGATGCGAACCCAGATGGTCACCACCCGAACAAGTATTTAGTGTTCTAAAAATTAGTTTACCGCACTTTCCACAAAATGTAGATATAACAATCGTTCATCAACCTAAAAACAAGGGTTTTTATTGTAAAATGTCACTTCGTCATAATACCTCAATTTGACATCTTCCTTAGATTATCCTGTTTTTGACTCGCATCACGATACTCTCTGACAGCTGCAAAGCCTGCCGAGCCAACGGAGCTGAGTAAACTTCGTGTGGGATCCTGGGTGAGCATACCTGATCTGGATACCGCATACGCGACGAACGACCAACAAGTCTTTGCAGATCACTCGCTAAGTTGGTTAACTCGGAGTCATTCAGATCATTGCAATTCTCAACCAAGTTGTGGACACTAGTCTTGTTCGCATCAATAGTGTATTGAGCCGCCTTTAGTACCTTCTCTGCTGCCTGTAGGAAAACAAATTATTGTAAAGTATTGTAACAAGCTAGGAGCACTGGTCACCAATAATGATGACTGGTGAAAGTTCAAACAAGGGAAGACCAGAGCAACGAAGGAGGACATCACAGAGTGACACGAAGATATTATAAACACTCGGTTGTGCTGTGTAAAACTCAAATCATTAACAGTGCGAGGTCTCAAAGTTATTTTGTAACAAGCCACAAGTACGATATCGCTGCCAGGGAAATCATGATCTTTACGGGGGCAACAAGTTATTTTTACCTGATGGCATTTAAAGCAAGCCCACTCATAGGAAGGTCTGCTGCAATCAATGTCGTTTGCAACGGCCGCAAGGTCAGCTTCAGCCTGTTTGAACCAACGTCTAGCCTCTCCCGGCTGAGGGTTCCTTTGGCAGAAGCTTGGGGCAATATTATGCCATAAACTGCGATTCGATGAAGATTCCAAAGGCCCGTATTCTTGGACCAACCTTTCTATGTATTCATCACGCTGCGACCCCTGTTCTCTTGCACACGTTACCCAGGCATCAATGTATTTTCCGTACGATGAGCCACCCAGTCGAAAAACTTCATTCTTGATGTACTCAAACGCCCTTACGCAGAATTCTTTATCTTCTTCCAAATTCTTCTCTGGGTGCCAACGTAGAACTAGCCGCTTCATGATTTGTCGTCTCTGTTCCGATCGATCTTCTGGTATTGTCCATGCATCCTCCAGTATCTTTGAGATCTCATCAAAAACCTCTTCTCTATTACTGTGTCTGGGGACTTCAATTGCCTGTTGAGATATCTCTTGTATGCGATGTAATTTGTACAAAAAGGCAGAACTGACCTCTATTGGTTCTTTGTCGTTTCCAATGTTGATTAGGTACATCTTCGTGAGGTAAATGAAATCTAAATCGATCACGTCAAGCTCCTTAATAATCTCAGCGTAGATGTACGTTGCAACGCCTTCCTCAAGTTGTAGGCTCGGATCGTGTAGCTGATAACCTACAAAATCCCCTGGTGTAAATTCTACAAAGGCTTCATTTAGTAGATGGTGCTCGTCGATTGGAATGTAGGTTCCCGGCTCCAGAGAGATATCCATTTCTGCAATCTTGTACCTGTCATCTTGTCGGATCCCTGTTTTATCTAGCAATGACCATATATTACTGAGTGGACAACGTAACATCTCAGGAATTAGCCATGCATTCTTCCCAAGAAGATCACCATAAATATCTGCAATGACGTTGGCGATCAAGAATTTAGCCAAATCATCGTCAATTCCTTGGCCTACATTGATATACACTCTGTATTCCTCTTGGCCATCCACCTCACTCTTCTCTTTGAAGGAAGGCACTTCTCGTTTGCTTCCTGGAATAAGTTGATCATTGTAAAAAAGAGCGGTTCGAAGACTTTCCACAGCACAGAGATCGATGCTTTGAAGACTTTTTTCGATATTGGCAATCACGTTTTCGTCAAAATCTTTCCAGTGAGAGTTGACGTCTCGCATGATTCTGGCAATTCCATGAACAAACGGAGGACGCGTTAGCCGGTGCATCAATGCGTTCACAGCTCCACTGGTCACTTCTTTGCCATAAGTAAGTTTTTCTTTCACTATCGAGGATAGCATGACTGGTTGCACAGAAGCAGGCAATCGCATCATTAGCTCCTTGTAGTTGGTCATAACAGACTTAAATCGGACGTCCATCATGCTGAGATCAAGTACAAATCGAAGATTAAGGCTCAGAAAACGATGGCCAAAGGTAGGCGTATCATCGAATACCAAGTATGTAGACTTGTACAAGGTGACGGGGACTTCGTTAAGGGACCTATCCAAGCAGCGACGTCCCGAAGGCATTGCAGGTAGATACAAGATAGATGGAAAAGCCAAATCCTGAGTATCCTCCTGCAGGCTTTCAAACAATCCTTTAACTGCCTTGGAGCACATGCTAACCTGATCTGGTTGCAGATTGGTATTCTGGCAATTGTCATGCAACATCTCCAAAACCATAGCATAGTGTGTAGGTTTTACAGACTTAGAACAGCCTAGGTACTCAAACAATCGCTGAAACTTGCCAAACTCTGGAGGCACTCTGTAGAGAAGCGGCTTGATTTCATAATCTTCGTAAAGCTCGAGAACTGCTTGACTGGGCATAATGAACTTCCTTCCTTGCTCAACCAAAATACAGGGTATAGCTTTAAGGAGGCTCTTTGCTTCATTTCTTTTCATTGCATTATCTTGAAGAAATCTATAAATGTGTTCCATTACCATCATCACCGTAGAATAATGAACGGGTGAAACAATTTCCAACGGGCGGGTACTCTCAAGATGCAAGCAGACGGCTTTGCAGTGACGGGCAACGAGGTCTACTGTTGGTTTCGTCACAACCTGTAGCTGAGCAAGGAACGTTTTGCAGTACTGGTCAATACTGCAACCAGGAGGACAGTTAAGGTCGTATAGACGAGACCTTGGATCCGCCCAGTTTGGAAGTAAGTACGCTTTAGTCCAAGCTATGTCCTCGTGTTCAGATAAGACTGCTCCTTTGAATGAAATGAAAGGAAGCTCATTCCGCTTCTCCTCTTCCTCCTCCAGCATAATTACCACGTCATCTTCCTCCACCACCACCTCCTCCTCCGGTCTTGAAAATGGTGGACACAGTACTTGCAGTGGTTGTTTAACATGGTGTGGGGCCACAAAGGCAATATCTCGAACAGCTTGTAACCAACCCTCTCTCACCACGTCATGTCTACAAATGAGGTGTCGGATTAGAACTTCAGACTTGTCATATGTGCTATTGGTACGTGCTGTGGCTGCTTCGATGGCCAATTCAGTAGCAAACCTCCGAAAATGATCGAGAGAAACTTCATGAACCAGACCAATTTTTCGCAAAAACGTTATCCAATGTGACGAATCAAATGGTTCCGACGGGAAATCGTTGTCGGAGAGCATGCTTCGGAAAACTTCGATACCGGGGTCGTAAAAGTGAGACGCGGTCTGTAGAGTGCCATATTCTGTGTGAAGGAGAGGAGTATTTCTTAAGCAGTCCAACATCCTTTGCTGTTCGCAATCCTCTGTGACGAAATCTGTCAAAATGGATTTATGAATGTATTCCAGGTGACTCTTTCTTGCGTCTACACTTAAAATGGAGAATTTTTTCAGAATGAAAGTACAATAGACGTCCACAGCGGAGACACATTCGAGCGCCAGAAAATCAAACAACCCGGAGAGGCTCTGCCCGGATTCCACAAACACAACGCTGAGCTCACGCTCCAACACATCTATTTCCTTTCGTGGTATGCCAGTGGGAAGGACACATACTTTAGCGTCATCGAGACTTACAAAGCCTCCATGTATTGCCAAGTAAAAGGGAAGCTTTCTGAGGGTACTCCGATCTGTATCTTGCAGGCATCCCGTACTTCTACTGAAGTACTCTAAGATTGTTCTACAATCTGACTGCTGCAATCCTTCTGTAACTGATTTAGCTTCTGAAGAAATCCAATGGTCAAGAGATGTAAGAAGCGAAGAGGGATCTTTTAGGGACGACACCACCATTCTTGCCAAAGTAAGGTTAGGGTTTGACCATGAGTACACAGATGTACATGGGCTTGAGGTCGAAAGTACAGCACAGTTAAGTTCAGGAAGACCAAGTTTACGCAACACGTCCACGAGTTTCAGACTTGCGGAATCTGGATTCTTAAAATCAAGGACAAACGCTGCATGTTTCAGGGGCGCAAGAAGATGCTCAGAAATTGGGGCCGATCTCCAGGAGGAACGCAAGTGGGTATTTTTTTCTTGCCCGTTCCTGACCTTGGTAATAGGGAGAATACTCCAGTTAAAGAGAGGTGCAAGAATAGCTTTTATCTGAATGACTTTACAACCCTCATCTAGGTTTGCATCGCTGAGAACATCTCTTACAAGGTCATGAAAGAAATCCCACAATTTGAATATCCACTGTTGATTGGGTATAACGTCGTGGTCTGGAGCCCACTTAACAAACATGGCCTGTCCGTAGGATTTGCGTGATAATGTTTGAGGCAAGTTGGCGGCGAAGACGTGCGCATCCAAGGGCTTCAAGACGGACGAGGTCAAGGTTGAAACATCAGAGAAAATATTCCTGTCGACAAACTTATGAAGAAAAATGTGGGGAGAACAAGGCAAAAGATCGTGATATCGAGAAAAGATCTTAGGCTGTCTGCTTGAGAACAGCTGAAGATGGTTATCTTGCGTAAGAAGTAATGGGAGATCCGGTAGCTTGTCGAGAAAATGTTCCGCCCTTCTGCAGTACAGCAGCACAACTGTTACTCCAAAAGCACTTTCGAATACTGTGTTATTGACCTTACAGGGAACCGGTCCGATTGTACATAAGGGGTCTTGAGATTTGAATGTTCTGTAAAAATCAACCACTGAACTAGGAGAAACGCAGCAAGCGGCAACATCAGATCGCTGAAATGACTCATATACTGCCAGGGAAAAGGCTACAAGGTTGAAACCACTCTCAAGAAGTATCGCCTCCAACCGCTTTCTAAGTTTCTTTCTGTTGTCATCTGTACCCTCGAGAGGTGACGTGCTAAAGGGCCCCTTTTCTGCAAGGTTGTTGAAGAATGCTTGGTGTCTTCCTCTGCCAGTTGGCGGGAACCACGTCACACCAACCACGGTAGCAACTTTCTGGGTCGTCTTAGTTACATCCACTGTTCTGGTTCTAACTACTGGTAGGATTTGTAATTCTTTCCTATTTAATTCTTGAAAAACAGAATCGACCAGTGTCTTCCAATATTCATCTGTGACAGGCTGCAGTGGGAAAATGGTTTCATACACATTAATCTTCTGGAAAATCTCACTTTCGGTATCAGCGGTTTCACCTGCGGTTAAGGGAAGTTTAAGAAACGTCCGCACTTCATCCAGCAGCCTAACGTAACACGATGCCACGACATCTTGGAGTAAAGCATTGTTCCAGTCACTCCGATACCCGCCATGGCCAGCTTCATCTCTCCATAAATTTCTCCTTGCCTCATGTTCCAGCGCAAAGTGTCCATTAATGTGAACGGGCAGGTTGGTTTTGAAAGGTAGTGGCAGAAAGCAGTAAACTCTCTTTCTTCTTTGCGCAAGATCTCTTGAATTTCTCTTTTCCAAAAGGCAGGCCACACCACCACGTGGAAGCATCCCAAGCTGATGGGCCTTAAAGGCATCATGGATGCTCTTTTTTACAGACTTTTCAAAGCCGATTTGCTGGACAATAAGCCATTTTTCCCGGTTACCAAGACTGTCAGTGATGTTTAAAACCAAGGAAACTTTTTTCACCGGCACCTGACTAGCAAGAAGCTCACTTCTTTCATTTGCCATTTGTCCAATCTTCTTGACGTAAGCGGTAAATTCTTGCCTCTTCGCGTCATCCTCCTTGGACAGGGTTGCTTCAACTGTGTAAACATTCACTAACTTCTTGCCTGTTCGATCGACTTCGCAGAGCTTTATCTTCTTTACATTGTTAACAAAGAGAAGGACTTCAAATAACTCCTTCTTCAGCTCTGCCATCATTTCGTCTAGTTTTTCGAGAGACACGGAACCTGATGATATCTTGGATTCCCGGGCCATTTCCTCTGTTCTTAAGGGGAACCTGAACATGGTTGCATTGTCTCTCGGAAAGTGTTTTCCTAGATAGCAAGGGAAAACATCTGGGAAATCTCTCTGAAGGGTTGGGCTTACTATAAACTTCCTACCAGGTTCTTGCGGACTTGCACCAGGAGCGTACTTGCAATTTGGGTCGAATACACACAAAACATCTCCAATTTCGTCCCCTTTCGAAATGAACGACGGTGCATCTGTCAAGTGGTAGACGGCATTGAAACCAACGCCATACTGGCCAGTCTTATTCGGATCTTCTCCCTTACTTCCTTCGCCAAGATTCTGTATTCCATCTATATCTGCCTTTGTGAATGGCTTGTTGTTGTACACACACAACGCAGGGCCCTGCAACTGCTTCCAGCTGTCTTCAAATACTTTTTCTTGGGGATGTTGCCTTGGATCTTTGACGAAGCAAATCTCAGTTGCTTGGGCATCATCTGCATTTTGCAGAAGTTCTTTTAAAATTTCTTTCTCGCATGGGTAACCTGTTAGAATACGATTCAGGCGATTTGTCAGTTTCTCCTTCTGTCCATAGGGAATCCCAACGGCATGACGATTCAATTCTTCTTCTCGCCGTGTTTTGACACCCACTTGGGAGCACGTTGCCCAAGGTATTTCGCTATTGACATACCGCACGCTGGCATCATCAGGCATCCAAGGACAGCTTTTAAAACAAAGATCAGGCAATGGTCGCATCACTCCTTCAGAGTCGGGAAGGTAAACAGTTCCCCATCTTTCTCGTACCTCAGATGGATGAACTTCAGACGCTTGAAGTGTTTGTCCAAGTCGAACTGCAAGCCTAATTGCGACTTGAAGATGATTCTCATCTAGGTCAGTCTCGCCAAACTGTTTCTTCACTTCTTGAAGGCTTGAGATGTAGTCCTTCTCGTCAAACATTTGCTTGACACCTGCTACTTTCATTAACTTAGGAAATCCGTTCGCCACATGATGTGGCAGCTCGTAAAGAAATGGCGAGCAGTCAGCCGTCAGCTTGAATGCCACGTGCTGTGCGGAAAGAAACCTTCTCCCAACAAGAATGAAACTCATTCCCCTGAGATAGGTTTTGCATTTAACACCATAGTTTTCAGTAGCTTGCTCCATGTATTTATACGCTGCGAGGCAAACTCTACTTAATTCCTCGTATTCTGCAGCATTTAGTGCCTCAACGTTCACGGACGTTGCTTGTTGAAGTTGCTGCATCACGTGGTCTAATGTGGCATGCTTCTTGTCCAGCCCCAAATGCTCTTTGACTTTTCTCGGAATGGAAACCCCGACCAATGGTTGAGTACAGCACACTCGGTACTTTTCCTCCTCCAAGAACACTTCTTTGGGTGCGAGCAGTACCTGCAGCTGGGTACCACCTCCTCTCCAAGAAAGAGGAAAGTTGTCTGGCTTGTTGAGAACGGGAAGAAACTTAGCTTCGATAAGGCGTCGACGATGAGCAGGTGAGACCGGGTCCCTTTGTTCTACCTTAAGCTTCGTGTTAATGAACGCTAACAACGCCTTCACTCGCTTCAATGCTGCATTACGGTCGACAGCATTTAACGTCTGAATGCTTTCAGCTCTTTCTACAATGTCGGACCATGGAAGATTGTCAGATACCATTCCCAGTTGTTCAAGTTTCGCCAGTCGTTGGAGATTAAGATACGATTCCTCATTGCCAAAAGGAAACCTCCCATCGCATGGACTGAATAATAATGCTGCTTCTCTGCCAGGATTTACAAGTTGGCTAGGGCACTTGAGCGTCTCACCAGATGGCGATACTGGAATGCAAGCATGCTGTTTTATCAAAGGATGGAAATTTCTACTGCTATCATCCAACGCATGTAAGGTAAGTATGTCTCTCAGGGAAGCAGGAAGCCTTGAAATGTTCTTGAAGAAGCAGTTACGGAAGAAAAGGTCCTTGCTGTAACATCTCTTACTAATTTCGTTTTCCCGACCACACTTTTCGAACGACTTGAATACTTCAGACGGTAGATCGATGATCACATTGCTTTTTCCATAAAGCATTTGAAAAACTTTAAAAGAGGCTTCTCCAATATGAGATTCTCTTCGGAACTTCGGATCAAGGAAAAAAACCTTGTTGATGTCAACCCAGGCAACTCCATCGGAGAAAAGAGCAAGACTGCCTCTGGCGACTTGTTCATAGAAGGACATCATGAGAGGGGAGCAGTTGTGGTTAACATTTGAAATCGTTGGCCACAGCAAATGGAATTTATATGAGCTTCGAATGGGAACAACTGACGTCAGAGTCTGAAGAAGACTTAGAAGGGCAGAACAAACGGAATCCTTCATGAGCACCTCGTTCAATTCCATTTCACTCTATAACAGGATTTGTCATCTTCAAGTTTCTCCTGTAAATGGCGTCTGTTGGAAGCAACTGCAAATGCGCCATTTATGTGCACGGGCAAACCACTGTGGATTGGAAGTGGTAGGTAGCAGAAAACAGTTCCATTAACATCACGTCCTTCGACATTTTTGACAACTGGGGATGGCAAAAATTTGTTTGATTTTTGTGCTAACAACTGAACTGCTACTCCTGCTGATGGAACCAGACTTGGGTCATCATGCTCCTTGACAAAATGCATTGCCTGGCCACTGCCCATCGACGACACAATCAGCCATTTTACCTTCTCCTGTTGAAAACACGATTTAACATTGAAATAATCCAGACCGCTTTTTGTGAAACGGCAATCAATATCCACCGTGAGCGTCGATTTAGGAAACTCCGTTGGGTAGACATCGTGATCTCTTGCACTTCTCGTAAGTTTGGATGCTACTTGAAGGAAGTTGCATTGTTTAAGAAAATTCTGTTGCTCCTCGCTGAGCTTCTTTGCTGTGGCTGGTAGCGTGACATCGAAAGATAATGGTCTCTGTATCCCTGTTTTCGAAGCTGATTTGGTAACCTCGAACAGCAATGAAGGTCGTAGATTTTGCGATGAACACTGTGACAGATGGTAGATGTCAACGCGGAGTATATTCTGTGTAAAAATAAGCAAATTATTTGCTCCTTCAAGAAACAATTGCAACAGTTTCTGCATTTCGTTGTCGTCGTAGAACAACTGCTTAATCTCACTTCGTGACGCTTGCTCTCTTGTTCTCAGTGGAAAGCGAAAAAGTGTCCCATCAAATGAGTTGACCTCCCCATTCAGATGAAACTCGCAGTCAAATATGCCATTGAATGGTTTGAACTGATCCCTATATTCCCAAAGTCCATCGGCATCTTCCCTTAGATCAATCTTAACGCCTGGCCTAGCGGCGTTTTTTTTGATGAATTCACCGAGGTGTGACATGTGAGGGTCGAAAACCACGAAATAGTTCCTGCTTAAAAACATGGGCACATCTGTCAAGTTGTAGACTGCATTGAAGCCAAGTCCGAACTTTCCAATCTTGTCGGTGTCGTGCTCTTTTGTCGCGCCACTCAATTTTTCAATGTTCACAAAATCCTCATCTCTGAATGTAGCGTCGTTGTAAACCCACAGTGCGCGGCCCTGGCAGTCTCTCATTCCTTCGTCAAACAGATGGTTCATAGAATCTTCGTTCGTTCTTTCATCATATAGGAATCTGATTTCGGTGGCACCAGCATCATCTGCATTTTGAACAAGCTCTTTCAGAACTGAAAGTCCATCTGTGTAGTCCTCCAGAAGTCGCTTTAGTCGAGTCGTGAGCGGTTCATGCTGCCCAAACTCTTTTCCTATAGAACGCCTAGGCAATCTTCTTCCACTGACGGCGTTTGAGGGTGTAGCTTTAGTCGATTTCTTCATCATCGCCTTCTTTCTTCAAGCCAGGTCCATAATATTATCACCTGGCTACAACAAAAACTTATTTATAATTATCCTTTTAATATAAACACAGTTAAAATTTTTATATCAAAATACTTGTATTATTGTTCTCTTTATTATAGAGGGCCTAGATTTGGCAAGTTAAACTGAAATTTGAGAACTGGCTTAAATTTCAAATGTTCGCAGATTTTGTGACTGATAGCTGATATCTGTAAAGTCTGTTAGTAACTGAGAAATAAATAAGCTGACATATTAGCTGATAGGTGAAAAGAATACCGAAAGTATATCTCAGTGACTGCAGAAGTTCCAGCACTCAGATCAAGACCATGAACATAAACTGCCCCCAGTCCCAACCCAAATGAACGTTTGTTTAAAGTGGGATTCGCTTTCAAGAGAGGGATGCATTTTTCATAGCATAGCACTTGGTTAATTTTTCCTGGTCTTCTTGATACAACATTCAACAATGCTACATCCCCTTAATAAAACTGACATACAAGTCTTTCTCTGAAAGGGCGATGTCAAAATTGCAGGCACTGGAAAATAGCTCAAAATCCAATCTCACTTAAAACTTTTATACGACATATCCCAACAACTTGGCCTGAGTATCCGGCTTTTCGAAAGCAAGGAGAATTGGGAAGGAAAAAAGGAAACAAAAAGGAAGAAAAGCCCAGCTTCCGCCCAGTCACAGCATCATCAATATCACATCAGGACCTAAGCATGGCATAGAAGAATAGCGTCTTTGGCTTCTTTAACGGTTTTGCAAATGGTCTTGCATTGCTACGGTGTCGCTGTTCTGTGCGACTACAAAACTAAAATCTTGTGCTTGACCTTGGGTAGACACCACTATCTTCCTCCTCCCCTCACCAATTCCCTTAGGAAGCCCTGATACTTAGGCTACCGACAACTGAAAAATACGTACATGGCTTATGACCACCCTAAGACGGTTTCTTTCTGCCAAAGTACTGATACATACCCTTGTTTGGCAATACGTCAAATCGTGTTTGACTCTTCTACCCCAGGATTGAACCGACCTAAAATACAATTTTTTGACATCACAATCAAAACCTTTTTAAAATTGCAACGACAATTTAATCAATTACCAACGATAATTTATTCAAACTACTGGACTATTTTAATTTATTAAAGTATTAAAACCATAACGATAACATTAATGACTTTGATATTTTTTACTATGAAGCTTTAATGATGTAAAAGAAAATTCATATAAATTACTATGTCAAACAACACGGTGCAGGGGCGTAACCAGGGGGAGGGGGGGGAAGGGGGTGCTGAGGTGCCCGTGAACCCCCTTTTCCGCTCCCTCTTTGCAAGCCACGTTTTAAAGTGGTACTATGAAGAAAATCGCACTTTTCCTATCGCAGCCATCTTAAAACATAAAAACGTAGCCTGTGTGAGAAGAAAAATGCTGTTTGTTATATTCAAATGTCTCTTTTCGTTCTAGAGATATTCAAGTTTTTAAAGTATGCAAATTAGCTCAGTGATGACGTCATACACTCAACCGATCGCAGCCATTTTAAAATATAAAAAAGTAGTCTGTGGGGGAAGAAAGATGCTGTTTGCTATATTCAAATATCTCTTTTCGTTCCAGAGATATTCAAGTTTTTAAAATATGCAAATTAGCTCAGTGATGACGTCATACACTCAACCGAATTTTGATCAAATAAGATGAAAAAAGATATGTCAGCCAATTTGTATCAGAGATCTTTGATTCTTTGCAGTAACATTCTTAACACCTACGACAGGTGGTAAAAACGACATGAAAATCTGGTGAATAACCTCGTTTTAGCACGGTGTGACCCCCCCTTTGAAAAATCCTGGCTACGCCCCTGCGGTGCATTTCGAAAATACGACGCGAATAGAGCATTTTTTAAGTAATGAAACATTCATCTGTGTGGGGTATATTACCTCAGTTTAAAATCAATGTAGTTCCTTAGGAATTGATTAAAAAGTGAAAGCTCGGTGTGTGTCAGGAACGTTATGGAAGAAGGACTTCAAAGTTTAGTATACAGCTAGCACACACATACCCATGAGCATGCCAGATTCTCCATTAAGAGCTCCTTATTCTTCCTTCACCTGGTTATGATCTAAATAAGGTAACAATCAATTAAAAGGGATTGCCATTTATTACAGAATGTAGAAAAGTTGTATTTGAAAAATCAGCGCACTTTGCCGGGGGAACCCGGGTGAATTTTCGAGCTTTGTCAAGCCACGCAAATACCTTCGTTTTCATCTAAGCGTGGACGCGTGACAGAAAAACATGTTCTAACTGGAAGCAAACGTGACAAGCTTGGTAACCAAACATTTGAAGTTCTACGGCCGCCAAAACGAACGGTTTATACGATACCTTTCACACATTTCACTTATTTGTCGCATAGCCGCCATCTGAATCACCTAATTTCTGAAATCCTTGAACGGAGGAATACCTGGTTTGAAGTTTCGGCAGTATTTGTGTATCGAAAACATATCAACGAATTCGAAAGGTTTCCAACTTCGGTGCGAAAGTTTGCTTAACGGTTGTAGAAATTCAAATGTTTGGTTACCAAGCTTGTCATGTTTGCGCCCAATTAGAACATGTTTTTCTCCCACGTGTCCACGCTTAGATGAAAACGACGGTA
>Ga0126343_10000545_pt1 | contig 14892 bp, 12 predicted proteins | sample Cyp2metagenome_FD_92531 | JGI IMG/M metagenome (GOLD analysis project Ga0126343, IMG submission 92531) | Coral microbial communities from Lord Howe Island, Old Settlement Bay, Australia - Cyphastrea 2 metagenome | ecosystem: Host-associated > Invertebrates > Cnidaria > Coral ... | reverse complement strand
GGTTAGTTCATCGATCAGTGGTAAACAAGTATTGTGTTTTGTGCAGGGTCAAGGCCAGAAAACCGAACAATAACATACAACAAAGAACTTTGACGAGTTTCATAACCATTTCCCTCTATTAACCGCGATTTAAGTTTTAATCGCCAAACTTTTGGTGTCTCCATAAAAAAGAAGTGGTTTATCTCATAAAAGATATGTTAGATATGTTACACAAAATTAACAACTGGTGGAAATTACGTTTCGTCAAATGTCGCTCTTCGGTGTAAAATCACTAGGGGCACAACGTGATATTTCGTGACTTGAGGAGTATGTAACTTATTATATGGGTGAACTAATCCGCGATGAAAAGAAGAATTGGTTCCTTTAGCGGTTCGCAAAGGGTTCGATATATGAACCGCTAAGATGGACCGCTCAGGAACTAATTTTGGCGGCGAGTTGCGTTGTCAGTTCATTCCACAAAATAAACAGTACCTTGTAAGTGTTTATCTTTTTACCCTTATGTTAAGTGTGTAAAAAAGCGACACGAAAATGGTACATAAATCCTTACCTTGCTACCTTAGCAAAAAACAAAAGACCAAACAGTTGAAACAATGACTTAGACTTAAAAAAAAGAAGAGCAGCTGCTTACAATACCAAACAAAGCAGGTAATGAGAACTGCAATATTACCGCCGTTTACCGGGAATGGATCGCCGGATCAGGCATCAATTTATCATGTTACGATGACTGCACCAATTCTCGCGCGCTCATGGACTAATTTTCATTGCCAATATGCAGACAGGTACATTAATTTTAAATTTTATACGATGCGTCAATGTTTTTCATGCGTCTGTTCTGTTATTGACAATGACAATGACTATCGCCACGGCTCATTTCCCTTTCGAAAACAAGTGATGCCATTCTTAACGGTAGGTGCCATTTTTTTTTAACCAAGCCTTTCAGAATGGACGATGCTATATCTGCTTTAGTTTAGGACTGGACATGGTTATGATTTGTTGATGGAGTTAACATGCACTCTCCAAATGCTTAATTTTTCATACTCACACTGGTTTGCTTACGGTTAGCTTTTATTTGTTGTTTGGGGCAACTCTATCATTAACATTTAAGAAGGCCACGGTTTATAATTAAATGTTGCGGAACATTGGCGAATTAACCTTGTAGTGTAGTGGTGTAAGGGGGATGTTAGGAAGCAGATGTTCGGGGTTCGATGATGGGTGGTTAGATACATTGTTTCCTTTTTTCTTTAACTTAGCAGAGGAAAATTTAAAATGGCATCGCCTGTTTACGGAAGGAAAAGTTGCATAGCCTCGTGGATCAACATTTACTTTGACAATGTTATGACTAAATTCATGATCAATATCAGGACAGACGATGAAATGCCGACTTCAATTTGTTAACTAGATTTTAAAAAAAGCCATTAGGATAAATACATTATCAAACAACATGTAGCATGTTCGGTCCGTATTGGAAAACATTGGTCTCGTTCTAATATTTTCAACACTGATGATTACAAGTTTCAGTCTAAGGGTGTGTTTTATTAAGAAAATCCAAGATTGGATTCTTAAATCCGAAAGAATCCGAAAGCGGATTTCGAGTTTCTTTATAACGCAGATCACTCCAAGATCTCCCGGATCTTCGTGCGTCAAAGAAACCGAAGAACCCATTTCCATAGTGGATTCTTTGGTTCCCTTGATGCACCATGATCGGAGAGATCTTGGATTGATCTGTTTAGTAAAGAAAGACAAAATCGTTTTCGGATTCTTTCGGATGTAAGAATCCAGTCTTAGATTTTCTTGTAGAAACGCACCCTAAGTTGCTAAGATTAAATTGTCGTAAAGCTTTGCCATGCATTTCATTACCTTACAGTACAGCTCTGCAGGTTAACATCGAGTTGATAAAACGAATCACGTTCACATCAATATTACTGCCACTTTATTTTATTTATCTTTTTTCATTTTTTCTGCACCGCAGTTATTTTTCACTAATAATAAAATATTTAAGTATACTACATGCAACCGCTGAAGCAAGGGGTAAATAAAGAAGAGTAAGGACTACATGTTCAACCTGTGCATTTTTAACCAAGAGAAGTGTCGCAGTCTTTAGAAGTTTTGACTACAATGTATTCTGTATTCACCTAACAAACTTATCACTTACTAAAACGTTGCGAGGGAATACTTAATGGTGTATCTCCATTTATGTTTTTTTTTCTTAAGGATCTCAGCGGTATCTTAAAATTTGAATGACTGATTACGCCAGGCAGTTTACCACTATACAAAGCACTAGTTATGCACAGCTCACACCTCCTTGTTTCTAGGTTAACAGGTGCTGGCTCACTTTGAACAATGTAAGCTATTTTTGCGTAAAGAAAATCTGGAGCAAGACGGATGTCTTGTCTTGAGGGTGCGTCGGCATTGAAATGGCTGTTTTACTCTGCGTATCCTTCCGATTCAAAAATTCTTCGTCCACGGAGTCTTTAAAACTCTTATTCCTGAGCGGACGGTATGAATGAGTGGAAATGCTTTCCTATGCAAGATCTACACCGCCAGCGGTCCGCTTTCAAGAACAGTAAATTTGCCTGCTGTAGAGCACTCAGTCAAACCTGTATGGTTGTTTTTTGTATAAAGTCAAACTGCTTGTCAATCCTATGGCCTCCATTTAACATTCCCAACGCCATGAAATTGTCTTTTGAGCGACTGAGGATCTGCCCAGCCAGAGTTGAGGTAGCTGTCATCTTCGTCTGTTTCTAGTTTCTGTGAAGTCAATGCCAAAAACTTCTAGTTCTCTTCCAATGTTTTAAAGAAATCATGAATTTAGTGTTGCTTTTCTTCAACAAAACTTTGCAAAGGTGAAAAATGAAACCCTCTTACACGTAGTCTAAAGTATAGAGTATGTTCCCTTACTGATTGCCCGGCTTAGCTTTCTTTCAATGTTAGTTCTGTGTACAGGCTCCTTACAGTTTGTATTGCTACTAAAACAAGACAATATCCCCTGGCTAGCGCTTGTCGTCAATGGTCAACACACGCCTATTCGACGAGCTGATACTTTGAGATCAGTGATCCAGTTCTATAGTTTTAGGACCTCGCGCGCGCTGAGGACGAAAGCTTTTCTAATCAGCGCGCGCCAAAGTAAATTTACTACATCTGATAAGTTTAAGAGTCAGCTGAGTTCAAAACAAACGCAAAACCAGCTCCAAAACTACACGTTCAACGCGATAAATGATTTACCCTTTCGGGCCAACTTGAAGAGAAAGTATCAGGAGACATTTGTGAATCACATAATCGTTGACCAACCTTAAGCTCTTCTTGTTTCCTGTAAGCATAAGCCATCATTTGTTTACGCTGTTCTTCACTGAAAACAGGTTCTCTGCTCGGTGGCCCTTGTCCCTTCTGTGATAAAAAAATAAAGAAATAATTGCTGCTTCAGAAGCTTTAAAATTAGTGCTGGATTTTGAGACACGACACTTATAACTTTCCTTCACAACTCTCCGGCCTAAAAGTATAAATGGGTGCTGACAATCCATGTAATGGCACCCTGCCAAAATACTGTGGGAGAATTAAGGCGCAATAATAAACAGGCATCCCACTCAGACTTTCTTAATAGTATTCCTGGTATTGGACTGGAAGTACATGTACATGTAGCTTGCAACAGGGACTAGTGTGGGAAGTCTTTTCAAATGCAAATGACATTAAACTCTTTTTAATGATATTCCTCCACATAAGCCTCCATTGCAGGATAGTCCCAATCCAATACCAAGAATGCAAATAGCATCTATTAACTGCGCTCCATGCAACAGAACCTAAAATGAGATAGCCCAGAGGGCGCAATATCATTGGTCACTCTGGTTAACTGTTTGCACAGTTGGGAGATTCAGCTGAGAAAATCAAGAACAAATTTTTTCTCACCTTTTGAATCTTGACAATAAGTTTAGTTTTCTCATTTTTCCCAATGAAGTCTTGAAGCTTTTTTCCTCTTTGAAGCTCTTTCCCAGCCCACCACAACTGGGTAGCACCTTCATCTAGCACTTGAAGAGAAGCCTTCAAATAGCAACACAGTACAGTTGTAAGAACATCCGATAAATAGGTTGACCCATAGTTATGAAAAAAACATTGCAGTGAACATATCAATGAAGCCAGTCAATCACTAAACAACAAACCACAAACTAATATAGGAACAAAATCATTTGATAACCAGGAGGAGATACATGTACTAGGTCTGTCAATATTTGAAATTTCACAGGGCAGAAAGTAAAAACAAAACACAGAAATAGTTTCTCTACAGGATACAAGATGCCTACAGGCATCGGAGAAGGAAGGTACTGACCCATTAAAATGTACATGTACAATGTATCTACTTGATCATATACATGTACATTAAACAGGGCTGTAATTAAATTTTGATTCACCTGTAAAATGATTGTACACGTGTGTCTTCTGTATGCAATCTACTTGTTCATGAACATGTATAGATCTTGAGATTTACATGTACACATTGCTTGACACTTGTTAACATTACTCACACCATCTTTCTGAGTTAATTTACCGTGCAACTCTGCCCAAAAGGATGTGACATAAAACTGTACTGTTAAATATACATCTACCCAGTATTTCAAGACATATGATATGCATATTAAGCTTTTATGTTTGATACATTAACACAGAGAATACATGTATGATGTGCTTTAGACCTCACCTGTGTTCCAGACAAGTCTTCAGTATTTTCTAGCTCTTGTTTGACTGGGTCATGAGGAGGTAGTCCCATGGGGTACACAATCATCACAGCTCCTCTCATTTGATCAAGAGCATCTTGAACAATGTCACTTGTTAAGGGGATATTAGCATCAACTTGCTCCTGCAATTACATATACATGTACAGTATGTACTTACAAATGGGTCATGGCTAGTATTATTTTAGACCACCTCACCTCACCTATTCTCTTTGCCCTCTGTTGCGCATAAGACCAAGAACAACATTTAATTTAATTTTAATGATCACTTAGAGATCTGCATATAATTGGGCTCATTTTTGGCAAAATGCCAACTATGTTTGGCTGGCATCAGTTTCTAAGTAGATCTGGAAATTAAATATGCAACATTTTACCCTGTGGTTAGCTAAAGTGAAAAATAGTCTGAAATAATTTCATCACCATAATTTTTCAAAACAGGGCTAAACTTTGGGTACTTACTTTTGGGTGGCTGTTTCATAAGGGTTAAGACAGAATCTAAAACATTCCCTAATAATTTGACACAACCAAAAGGTGCTTTGACTGATCTAAATAATTCACAAATATAGGTCACAGTACAGTGTTGCTCACAGTGCAGTACATCTTAAAATAAAAAAAAACTTCTATAACACATCATTTTCAATGTCCCTTATCTCAAAAACAAGCATGGTGACCCCATTTTTTCATCATTTTATGCTGTAACTAATTTTTTGGCTTTTTGGCAAAAGTTCATCTCAACGTCACTACATCGCAAGTTTAAAACAAATCTGTATACATGAGGGGACTTTTGGGGCACAGGCCTCCTTAATTGTCATCGGCAATCCGTGTACATATAGTACCTACAGGTGCAGAATACTTGATCATCAAATTTCAAAACAATTTAATTCTAAGCCCTGGCCTCTCTACAATTTGATTTGACTGACGATAAACTTGAATATTTTATTCACTATAACTCAAATTAAACAGCATGTAGTCTGCAGTTACCTAGCACACACATGCTGTGCATTTTACTAAGCCCTACAATGGGAAAAAACATTTGCAACAAACCTTAGAAATGTTTGCCTTTGCTTCTTTTCTTGTTCGGTTGATGACTTCTGCCATCTTCTCGCCAGGTGCTACAACAAAGACAAACATGGACCCTCAGTTTAAGATCAATAAATAATTTTTAGACCAAGTTCAAACCTGCAAATACATGTAAACATTTCAAAAACAGCATAACTGTATGGGCACAAAAGGTACCGGTAATAAACCAGCTTTCACATTTTACATGTACATGTATACAAGGCCAAGCGACAAGAGACAAGCGAAATGACCCTGAAAACCAGTACCATGGGAATTTCTAGTCAGTGACAAGAGAATCAAATGTGCCGCCAAAACTTGACAGTAACGCAAAAGGCACCAGCAAAGACAGCGATATCAGCAATATCAAAAGTAAGTTTCCAAAATTCCAAAAATGTTAACACTATGTTCTATCTCAGCAATATCAAGTGCTCTTTCCCTCAGTCATCCATCCTTCTACTCCCATGTTTTCTTTATGTTCACTCAAACAAGATGGTGGCTAACTTGACAACCTCACGGTTCTGTTAGCCTCCATTCACAAACTTTTACATACCTTTCATTGAAAATGGTTTGAACCCAGGAGTATCAGTAGTTCGTATGTTGTAATTGTCCAGGTGACAGTAGTTCTGAAAAGGACTGTTGTTTGTGAGCGACGTTTCGGCAACCTGAGCAGAAGTCATCTACTGATACTCCGGGGTTCAAACCATTTTCTATGTTACATTCACTTGGATAACAGAGCTTATTAATATTCACTTGACTCTGAAGATGACTTCTGCTCAGGTCACCAACAACAGTTCTTTTCAGAACTACTCTCACCCGAATGATCACAACATACGAAATACCTTTCATTGTTACATACATGTATGTAGTACATGTATCTTTTTTTTATTTTTTTATGCCAATATTGTAATTTCAAAACCCTAAGTGTAAAATAAAGGGAAATTGAAGTTACTTCATGCAGCAAAACAATAATGACATTTTCCTCCACTGGTTAGGCAACATAACCTGTACACAACAGAACGTGACATGCTCACATGCCCAGGACGTTTTGCCAAGGTCCAAAAAAAACAACAAAAACAAAATCAAAGGTCAACTAAATTTTCATGCACAAAACTATTTCTAAGTTCTACTTGGTTTATAAGCTTTCAACACCAATTCATGTTCAAGATTGAAAGTCATCATTTTGTTTTTCAAATTAGTCGATAATTAGGGGTGATTTGCTATTGAATGGTAATAAAAACAAAATATGGCCTTTCGGCTACTAAAATATTTATCAACGAAATCCTTATTAAGTCCATGCTTAATGGCTTAAAGGCTAGCAACATTATATGCCTCTGGTGGCTACCCTCTCCCACACCCCTTGGAAGGCATCATATTCACATGTCACAGTATTTGTTCATTTACCTCAAGTCAAATGTTAGCCCTCGACCTTAAAGGCCAATACGCATGAGAGGTTTTCTTCAGGAGCACGCTCCAGGATCATTATGCACGATAAGTACACACTAGAGAGCATAGTATGGGGGTTTGTTCCATATTATGGTACACCTGTTACAAGTTTGCCCCAGGATCTTGCTCCCAAATATTTAATTGGTTTAATGTTGTGGAGCATTTTGCAGGGTGGAAATTCTGCTCTCAAGAATGAGTTGCACCCATGAAATTGTTGGTACACACCAAGCTTTGCTCCCAGAGAGTGTCCCTGGTGCAAAACCCAGGAGCAAAACCCCTTCATAGATATTAGCCTACAGTCAATTAGTACTACTACCCTCATATGTCCATTATCCTCCAAATACTTGGCGTAGAAAATGCCATTGGCTGATGAACAAAATGACAAAAGAAAGAAAAAATAGTGTTCTATTACTTTCCTTGTTCTCCAGTCCTTTTGTTCTCAATTGTTTTAGACCAACTGTTAACACCAAGTAGAGCCAAAACTTTCTACATGTACAGTACACTCTTTTAAACCCAGAAAATTGCTCTTCTCTTACTCCCCCCAAACACCTCACCAACCTAGGATGCAGGACTCAACCTAACCTTTGCCGTTTCGCCTTCCAATGGGATCCTTATTTTCAATGACACCCCCAGCAGGAATACACTCATCCTCCCATTCATCATGGAGATTAAGTTCAGAGAGCTGCTCTTCTGTCAGACCCTGCATGTTCGGTGGAAGAGTAATTCCATGCTTTGCAAGCTCTTCCATCTCTATAAAAACAGAGAAAAAAATGTTAATTAGATTTAAGCCTATTTTAAACGCTTATTTGTAAAGTAAGCATAATATTTTTCCTGGTAACTCGATTTGCTTACCGTAAAACAAGCGCTCGATTTTCAGTCTTCCATTCTGAATTCTGACTAGTTGTGGTATAAGCTCCGAAAGCTCAGCTTGACAAGTTGTCTCGAAAAGGAACAAACTCTCGTCTCCCTGCTTTAAGTGTAGCTTTACCATTGTAAAGTCTGTAAATTTTCAGGTGCAATCAAAGATGGCGGAAAATTCTTTGTTGCACCGTTGCCATAGACACCGATGACGCTATACCACAGTGCATCGCGCTTCTCTGCTGTTCTCATGTATGAAGCGAAATTCGAAGTCATCGTGAGTTAGCATATACACCGCAACTCTTCTGAACTCTTGCTAATCCTCGAATTTGGCGCTCACATTAGAGGCATGGACAAACCTTCGTCTTCAAATGAAGATGCGTGTAGTGGCACGAAAGACAAGTTTGGTTTCACTGTGGATTTTTCCTGGGGGGTTAGTTCTCTGCGGCAGTGCGCTGGTTTTCCGGCTCGCGTTCTCGACCCAGAAGACCAGAAATCCTATGTTGCGCCTCTTGGGGCCCTTGTAGTGTGCTGGGACATTGCAACAAGGCAGAGAAAGTACTCATTTCAAGCTCACAGTGATTTGATAACTGTAATGCTTCATAATGTTCATCTCAACGCTGTTTTCACGGCATGTTACAGTGGAGAAATCAAACTCTGGAGTCCAACATGGGAACTGCTTGTGAACAGCAAAACGAAAGTGGGAGAGGTTTATTTTGCAGATTGGTCCAAAAATGGTGACCAAATTTTACTCTGTGGCGGAGAAGATTCTGCTGTGATTGTTTACGACCTCGCTAAATTTGACTCAAAGTGGGAAATTCAAAAAAGGTGGATTGTTACCCCAGAAACCCCAAAGAATTTTCCAGACAAAGCAATTGTGAACTTTGCTCAAAGTGATTCAGTGGGCCACAAAAAGGGTAACCCAGGCAGCTCCACATATGTAGAGCAGAAAGATTACTACGACATGGCAATTTTTGTACCACAGAACAAGGTTATTGCACTTCTTCAAAGGCATCACAATAACTTTAGCGAGGCTCATTTGTACTCAGAGAGTGGTAACTTTTTGAAATCCCAAATTTTAGATCCCCTTGGAGATGCCAAGGCATCATTGCTGTGTCTGTCTCCATGCCACAATGGCATCTTTGCTGTGGGATTTCAAGGAGGGATCTTCCTTCTCCTCAATGAAAAGGATCTGTCAGTCACATCAATTCTTCAAGCCACAGGCTCGGCCCAGGTAGCCTTGTGGCATGGGGACTACCTCCTTACAGTATCCTACCTGTCCGGAATTTTCTCATGGTGGACTTCCGGTGGTGAACTTGTCCATGAAATTGGTGGTGGTCCCAAAGGTTCAATCATCCACCTCAACTGGGCAATACCAGGAAAAAAGTTATGGGTGGGTGGAATCATGTCACTCCATTATGTCTCCTTGGAATACAAAACACCTGAGGAGAAGTGTCCTGTCCAAGTTGAGGAGCAACACGGCATCAAATTCCTAGAAGTCACTGGATGTGGTGTCGCGGTAAATGATGCAAATCTAGTAGTAGCTGGAGATTTTACTGGGAACATCTGTGTTTGGCAGCAAAGTAAGACTGATCCAGTCTTCCAAACCAAATATGAAAGTGCCATTAGATGTCTCACCTGGAACAATTGCTATGCTTTCATTGGCTGCCTAGACGGGAATCTTTTAAGATGGCTCCCTGGAAGTGATCCCTGTCCCCATATTGCTTTAACCTGCATTGGTGGCATTTTAACAATGGCATGGTCACATGATCTTAGTAGCCTGGCCATTGGTCTGGACACAGGACATTTATGCCTCTTTGGATTTCAACCAGTCAATTCGTCAGAGCCGGAGGAATTGCTTAATGTTGGAGCCCATTTTATAAAGAGAGATGGACAAGAGATGGCAGCTGAGATCTGGAGTGTTTGTTGGAGTCCATGTGGTTCAATGATTGCAACTGCATCTGAAGATCAGACAGCTTGTGTATGGAATTCTGCCAGTGGTAAGCTTTTTGTGTAATGGCTTAAAATTATGGAGCAAAACTTTGATGTTTGATGAAGCTGTAGCTGACATTTTGACAATGCTAAGTGTGCAAATACAATGTACATGTCCATGTACATTATGTTACAACAGTGTTACTTACATGTAGGGACTAACTGACAGATCATAACAGTGAACATACAGCTGCACAATACATCTAGAGGTACTTTTGGTTTCTGATTGATTGATTTGGTTTTATTAACTGGGTTGATAATGGGAAGTGGCCTACATGAAGAGATTCAAAAGCTGACATTTTGAGTGTTAGCCCTTCGTTGTAGCGAAGCAGTGGCCACTTCTCATTATCAACTCAGTTGATAAAACCAAATTATTTTGTTATGCTCCCAACCAACACAGCACCACAGTTTCTTTACTTGCCTCTGATTGATTGATTGATGCCTACTGTAAATTAAATGTAGATGTATATGATGATAGTACATGTACATGTGTATTTCTTGTGTCCATGCCTCAGTGTAAACTGGCGTCTAATTAATTGCACTAGGCATTTCATCAAATTGGAAATGTAAATAATTACATATTGTATAACAGACATGTAAACTGTCCGCAGTGTTCCCTGGTCTTTCGCAAAATCTTTGCCCTGCAAGTAAACTTTTGTTATTATTTATATAATATGGCACATCTCTACTTCTGTAAGATGTGCAGTTAAATATATTTCTTGTTTAATTCCTTTGTAAAACTGTATTGGAATATCAGTTCTTATTGTACAGGTGATACCTGGCAAAAGAACCACTGAATAACTACATGTAACAGTGGAAACACAGTTTTAATGAGCACAGATTTTGACTCTTTTACAGTGAGAATTTGTACATGTGAGTTTGAGTCAATTCTCGGTTTTCATCAGTCATGTGATCAAAATCAAAATCAAAATCGTAACCATTCAATAAAACAATTCAAGAATCTGTGATATGATAATCATAGATGATAGCAATATAAACATCTTCGCCAAAAATCAGGTCTCTGCTGTTTTTCATCTGTGCGCTATTCATAGAAATGTGTCACCCAAATTTATAGAGCTTTGGATGGAGACGCCATGTTTGTGTCCTTCAGAGGGACACAAACATAGCGGCCGTGACGTAACATCGTTGTTGAGTTTTGCTATTGAAATGAAAATTTTTAGTCAAGAGCTCTGACACATTGAAATAAATGCTTCTTCTAGCACAAGGACCGTTTAGTTAGCAAAAACTAAAGCGATAGCTCATCTTTTGACCCATGCGACAACCTTTTCTTGCCGCCATTTCATGTCACGCAACGAAAAAGCTTGGAAATTTAAACGCGCTTTGTAACAAAATGAAGAACTCCGTCGAGCTAAAACAAAAGTCAAAAGTCAAGGTCCTATGGGATGTTTTATCTGATGCAGCTAAAACCTCAGAAGGAAAGGTAGTTTTTTGAATACGACTACGTCACATGAAAACCGAGAATAAAGGTTATAGTTGTTGTTGTTGTTGGTGGTGGTGTTGCTGTTGTTTTAGCTACAGTATGTACACATGTATCTTGTTCAAAGCCATGACATTCGTATGAATTTGCCTGCAGTTCTTTGTTCCCTGTCAGACAAACTTGAGTATATTTCAATATCATGCAAAAGACACACTGCTGACTCGATGTATGTGTACATGTATGCATATCTTGTTCCCTTCAATACTTCACAATCAATGTGAGCAGTAATTTTGAATTCTCTATTCTTGCTACCTGTTCAGATGGACAGGGGACTACATGTAGGTAGTCCAGTATAGTGTAGATAGTGTGTAATTTACCCAGAGGTACAGTTTGGACGTCACTCATTTGTAGGGACAATAGTGCCATTTTCTCTCCTTGAAGATTAGAACGTGCATACTGTGGCTTGCTCTGAGTAATATTAAATCTCCACAAATTATTTACTGATTGCAATTTTTAGGTCAGAAAATTGAAACACTCACTGGTCACACTACTGCAGTGACATCAATAGACTGGAAGGAAATGGTCAATGGTCAACTGTTATTGGCCACCTGTGCTGACGACAGGACAGTACACATAAGGGATGGAGTTACATTTAAAATGAAGTATTTGCTTGACACAAAAGACATCCATGGCTGGTACACGCTGACCTACTTGAGCCTAAATCCTATTAAAAATTGGTGTCTCTGCTCAACACAAAATGGCCGTTTGGTTCTCTGGGATTGCTTGAGTGGTGAACGACTTGGATGCCGGAAAATGCATGCTGGATCCATTGAAGGACTGGTGTGGAACAAGAATTACACTTTGTGTGCCACTGTGAGTTCTGATTGTGTAGTGAACATGTTTAGGGTCAATGAAGTACACTGTAAATTGTAATGACAAACTTGCATTTTGTGCATATACATGTATTTTTGAGAAATTGTAAACAATAGACCATATTCATATTCCAAGTATTGGACTGGAACTTGCTTGCAACTGAGGCTAATTCGGGGAACCTTTTCAAATGCAAATGACGTTAATCTCTTTTTAATGATGTTCTTCCAGATGAGCCTCCATTGCAAGCTAGTTCTAGTCTAATACTGAGAATATGAAATTACAATACAAATATGACCTGTTATTACATGTATATGTATTAACCATTATCACTGGAATCAAATTATTTAATGCTCAGAATCAGTTTAATGAAATGTTAGAGTGTTATCAATCAAGCAAAAGTCTCTTGTAGATCAATCAGACATTGAGTGTATTTGTACCCAATAGTTAGGTAGATGTGTTTAGTCTCACCAATAATCAAAAGTAGTATATACCACACAAGTGAATAGTGCTTTTCGCGCGCTCTGATTGGTTAACTCGGAGGGGATTAGCAAGTACTATTCACCTCCGAGCCACCGGCGCGAGAGATTTTCAACTTTCTTCCATAAAATAACGTTTTGGTCCGCTAATTATTCAGCTTGTGTGGTATATACTAAAACAATTATTCACCTCATGGTTATATCGGGCAGCCCATACTCTTGAATTTTAAACAATTATTCATCGAAGTGTCAGTGAAAGTGATGGATATTTACCTCGCCGCTTCGCGGCTCGGTAAATATCCATCACTATTCACCTCCACTTCGATGAATAATTGTTTAAAATTCAAGAGTATGGGCTGCCCGATATAACCATGAGAGGCAGGCATATTTTAGGACCAGTAGTCAATATTTATTTGACCAAAAGCGTACTGTAAATTTTCGAAATCAGTCTTTCCTGCAGATTATACAATAATCGTGTCAAGGTCACAGGTAATCATGTCAAGTTTGCGTGCTTTGTGTTGCATCGGTGTCGGCTGATAACCAGCTACCTCGACCTTGATTATTCTGCATATCACAAAAACCTTATCCAAAAACTGTTTACTAGTCATTGGGTCAGATACTTAGTACATGTACAGAACACAGGGACATGCACACTGCACAGAAAAGCAACTTTCACTTTTTTTTAAAAAAAGTAATTTTCTTCAAAACCAGAAATAACTAGAACTATAATCAAATAGCTTGTTTTCAATGTAAAAAGATAGTGGCCATGTAAATGCAATTGTTAATATTTTTGAAATGTTTGCAACGCAAGGCCAACCTGTGTAAAGCTGAGTGTAGTGGAATAAAACAGTAACAATATTACAATAGCAATCAAGGCGTGAAGGTAAATGAATGACTGGTCAACAGCTTTTCCTAAGCTATTCTTCATGCATATTTTTGTGCTCCTAACCTTAGTGTAGTGTATAGTTATGTACAAGTGGCACTTCACATTCTGCCACAACTGATGAAACTTCACAATTACAGTATACGTTTACAGTGAACATGTATGTAAATGGTGATAGTTAAAGAAATTACATTTGGGATCCTACAAACCTGTACATGTACACTTAATTCGATCATACATTTAGGTTCAGTAAATTACCAGCACATGCTTTGCCTTCGAACCTCATACCTTGTGCAGTGCAGCATAAAGTTTTACATGTTCTACAGGGACATGCATGTGATACCAGTTTGCCAGTCTGGAGGTTTCTCACCGATTTTGGGCTTTTGTCACGACACTTTTAGATCCCAGTTCGTCCCTGTAAATCCCTGGTTGCTTAATTCGAAAACGGCTTTTTCAACTCAGTAAAAATATGGTATCACCAATCTGGACGGTGTATTGATACACGCCTCACGCCTTGAAAATTTGATCGATCTTAAAACTTTTGATAGCCTGCGTAGCAAGCGTTTCTGTGGGGAGCAAAGAATTGCAGTATGAGAATGGAGCGAGTAAAACAAGGGGGAGGGGGAGGGGAAGAAAAGAAGGAAACGCTTGCCGACAAACCCCTGGATTTTGAAAACCGCCCACACGCACGATGATTTCATTCTGTCATCGGCTGTCATGAATTAACCACTTAAATCCTCCGCCTTCTGCAGCGGAACTGAACTCTGAACCAAGGAAAAACTGTAACTTGTTAAAATATGTCTCAATGTAAGAAAAATTTAGACGCAGTTTTTGTCCTTAGTTCGAAATCTTGGTTCACTCATTGTATTCATTCGTCCAGGAATCAATACAAGGTAAAATTGGCAAGTCAACTCCTACAAAGAAAGCGTCAGATCCGAAAATCGGTTCGAATGTTATCGCCTTTGACAAAAACAAACAACGGAAGGTCTTCTCGGAAAACTTTAGAATTCGGGCGAGAAAGGCTTAAAACATATGAGAAGGGAAATAACGATAATCTTTACCAATCAAAGTTGTTTACAATACAAACCCTGGAAATGTCCTCGAAAGCAACTTACTGTTTGGTACGGCAGATATCGTGACAAAACCTGG
>Ga0126343_10000544_pt1 | contig 14893 bp, 11 predicted proteins | sample Cyp2metagenome_FD_92531 | JGI IMG/M metagenome (GOLD analysis project Ga0126343, IMG submission 92531) | Coral microbial communities from Lord Howe Island, Old Settlement Bay, Australia - Cyphastrea 2 metagenome | ecosystem: Host-associated > Invertebrates > Cnidaria > Coral ... | reverse complement strand
GGGGAGGCTGTGATTGGTTTCCAATCCCCCGCCCAAAACAGGCAGCCGCCCCCCCCCGGGTGGGAAAGGAAAAAAAGTTCAAAGCCCCCACAAATGCCCTTGGCCCCCCCCCCCCCCCCCCCCTCGGGCTTAACATTGATAGACGCATTACTATCAGTCTCAGACGTCCGTGGACAGGGTCTTTTTTCGGCTCACTTCACAGACCGTTGGTTTTCGTCTGGGGTTCCAAAATTATAATTTTTTTTGCGGCACTGCGGTTTTTAAAACACTGATCATGTGATGCCATTTTAGCGGGAACAACCAAAATGGCAAAACGTGATCAATATTTTGCAAACCCTAGCACCGCAAACATGTTATCACGTAACCACAATTTTTGAACTGCACACTAAAAGTAACGGTCCGTGAAGCGGACCGAAAAAAAAAAGCCTTTCTCCAAGGCCGTGCGAGAGTGACAGTACTTTCTTTGTCTTCAGTGGCTTTATTAACAAAGTATTTTAACTTCTTTACCTTCATTTACGAAATGTTTTTGTGTTCTTTGATCACAAGAACAGCTTTTGGTGGGGGTGTGCCACCTGCTTTTTTAAACACTGACCCATTTTAGACGAAAATATGCAGTTTCTGCTACCTAATTTCAGACCAGGCTCTTAAAAATGGCAAAAATCTATAGCAGGGAAAAAATGCCCCATACCAGGCCAAAATGTTCAAAATTCATATCCAGTTTCAGACCAAAATGGCTCGAAAACCATATTGTTGGGGGCAAAACACCTATATAGCTTGTACAAGGGAGTACCCCCTCGGGAAGTGGAATTATTAAATCATTGCAACAACAACCGTGAGGATGACAAAGTATACTTAGTTTTTTTTTAAATTTTTATTAACTTAATTTCTTTATTCCATTTGATCGCAAAAACAACTTGCAATTAACAAGAACAATGATAACTTGCGATTAACAACAAAACTGATATTCTCAGGAATAGAGAAGTCTATTGAGGGTCAGGAAACAAGCCTACTTTTTTGTCTTAAGTGGCATTAGATTTGCTCTTGAGGAGCATGCTGCATTCACATTATCCCCATTATTATGGCACTGGTGAAAGGCCCAGGGTTCTCAGCTACAATGTACGTCTCCATTTAATGATAAGATGATTTAACAACAAATGATTTAACGCGACAAGATACCCAAAGTGTCTGCATATGAGAGCAGTTCAATTTCTGTAAACCATAGCTGTTGGCTCTAAGACAAGCAACAGGCACCTTTTTGTGTTTGGGTGATCTTACTTGCACACAAACTAAGTAGAACCATGATTGTTCTTAGCTCGAGCAGTATCTCGTTGATTGATTATAATTTGTTTTCATTCTAGTATGTTTAACTTTTGTGTTTACTCACCATTTATTAGTCAACCAGCAGTATACAATGCTTTTTCTGTTAAAATACTTATGAAGTCTTGACTTCTGAAAACTGATGTTTCCGCAATGTAGTTCTCAACACACTTTAGTGCTGTTGTTGGGATTCTTGATACTGCTCTGTCCCTTACCCTTTTATTTGCATTGCTTTATGGATCCGAGTCAAAAGATGTCAAAAAGAGATCTACACATTACTGTTTCATTCACCTGTACTACTTGCTCATTTGCGTGGGCACTATAGTTATCAGTATCTCCGGAGTTTGTCATCAAGTCCTCCGCTTGTGTCTCGAGTCGAGATGCATTCGACTTCGCATGTCCGTGGTGTGATTGACAAATGAACGAGCGAAGCCTACCAGCAACGAAATACAAATTGAACTTAATGAACTTCGTAACGTTGTCTATAAATGAAATCCCATTTACGAAGAAGGCTTTATTTCGTTTTTTGATGCGGTATTGTTTCCCAGTTTGATAGCGTTGTGCATAGCTATTGAAAGCAGCGAACGTCGTCTGATCGAATTGGGAGCTCTCTAAAGGTTTTAGTGTGAATGTAGGCCGCTTTGATTAATATGTGTGCACTGCGTGCTTTAGAGGTCAAGTACTGGAAGCACAATAAGGCAATAGTTACACCCAAAAGGACGGCCTTGGCAAAATAGCTCGAAGCAGGACTCCTCGAAAGAATGGCTGCCACGAGAGAACCTGGATCCAGCATGCATTGCGAGCCAGAGGGAATTTGATTCCGCTCACGCCAATCTATTTTTTCCATTTTGATTTCCGTCTACGTAATTAGTTGTCCACAAGTCAGGCTCTCCGCAACAACTCATTCATGCGCCTGTGCGTATATGAATGAGTTAAGAACGAGACTGCGAGACCCATTAAATTCGACTAAAATTTTGCGAGACCCAGAGTTTCCGAAGGACCATTCGCCAGAATTTGTTATCCCAAACGAGGTTAGTGAGGCTATTTTGAATAGGAACAAAAGAATAATTTAATTGCAGCCATTCTTGCATTGGGCCGATAAATTACTATATATAGAGAGGAAGCCACATCAGCCTTAGCTGGTTTTCATGCGGGCCCTCTATCCTAGTCGAATTGGAATTTGGAGTGTTAGTTTTTGTGGAGGGAGGAAAACCGAAGAACCCGGAAAAAAACCCTTGGAGCTAGGACGAGAACTAGCAACAAACTCAACCCACATATGACACAGGGCCGGAATTGAACTTGGGCCACTTTGGTGGGAAGCGAGCGCAATCCCTGCTCTTCGAGAAGAAAAGTGAAAACTCTCCGGACGGGGGCGGATATGACAAAAAAACTGAAAAATGGCCTGAAATTGGCTAATGATGAGATTATTTCAGTGTCCAAATTGGGATGTAATAACAATCGTTTGTCACGCTTTCAAATCATCAGCTCTGACGTGTCGCAAATGATACCAAAGCCAATTGCAAAAACGTGAGGGGACTTATAAGTTTGAGGCCAGTTTACCCAATCCATACAAGCTCTCTATTTTAGGTGATATTTGAAGAGCTATCATTTTGCCATTTTCCTCCTCTAAATACTGCTATTCTTGCTTAAGACTCTCAAATTTAGTTGATATTTCATTTGAATATCTTTACACATCCATACTCTTTTCCCAGTCCCCTCACGCTTTTGTAATGTTCAATGGAAACAGCATTCGGCGGAAATGAGACGTACATGATTATACCTTTCATGGGATGAAACCTTGATTTGCAACATGATACAAATGAAGTTTTGTGAGTATTTAACTTCTCTGGTTCTGTTTGTATTGAACGTATAGGACGTTAAATGAAGTATACTGGTTATTTTTCTTTCTCGCTTGAAGTTGTGCATGAGAGCATAACAATAAAAACGAAAATGAAACTGTTTGTCCCCTACTTATAGCACTTGAGAAGAAAAGTGAATCCAAATTATCTCGAGGGTAAAAATCCCATAAATGTTCCCGCAACCTACTGTATTACCGACTTCAGAGTGAAAGTGAAACTGCATCATTGAAGGGAGAAGTCCCATTACTCTTGGCCTCTTTCACCTCTTGTACTCGAACGGAAGTCATTCCCTTCCCTGAGGATTTCAATTGCATTAGTTTTTCAAGTGTCTCTTGTCTATTTGTATACCTACCGTAGTAATGACTTTTGTAAATAAACATATCTTAAAAACTCAAGCTCTTTCAAAATTTTGTACCCCCACACAGTAAAAGCTAATCATTGTATTTCTTCCCAGTGAAGCTCTATTGTGTTTTACTGAATACCATGATGACATGAACAGTACCTAAGTTCAGAGCGAGCTAGTACAACATAACATGATAAAAAGCACCACCTACAGTATTCCTGTGATATTATCTTACGTCAAGATTTCTCTTTCACGACAGTCGGATCTGTTCCTGGGGATCTGTTCAACCGTGCAGCGTATATAAAGTGAAAGTAATACACCAAATAACCACGAAATAGCTTCCGTTTGAAAGGTAAAGCAGAAAAAAGTCCATATGTTCGGGGATATCTCCCAACGCTGGTTCACAATCAAAGGACTGTGTCTTTCGATAAATGGGTTAATTTGTCTTTCAGTCTCGTTTACAATGCTACACTCTCAATGTCTATTCCGTTCTGAATTAAAGCTCTCACATCGATGGCTTGTATACTGCGGATTAATTCTTGAGGCACTAAACTTTATTTTGCTTCATATCCCTAAAATAAGCTTAATATTGTCCATTGTCACCCTATGAAGCACTGGAAGCTAGCCAGCGTCCACCATGTTAATTGCTGTCATTAGATATGCATTGTTGATTAACTTAAATTCCTAGAATTTGATATTTCTAAGAAAACTGCCTAGTGAAGCACGAAGTGGGCAAAGCGTACCTCACTGCAACAAACGACAAAGGTTTAAAGCTCTCTTTTAAGAAGCTACTACGAAGGAACCGAAACAAGCTCAACTGAGAAAGATAAGGTATGGACTGAAGTGTAAGGGTAATATCCAGAATTTCTATGAGGCAGCCATTATAAATAAGGTACAATGCAGTGTCTCGAGCAATTCCGATGTCTCGACTACATAGGAAGTTATGGCATGAAAAGTAGTCCTAAATATATTGATTGAGTTTTTATATACTATATTTTCGCTCTGGTGTGCCACTGATAATTTGCAAAACACTTTTGTTGAATTCTCGGTGGAATCAAGTTCGAAGTCTCGCCCGGGGACGTCAAATTCCTAGATCTCAGAAAATATTAAGTTTCGTTCTTCGAGGAATGTTCAGTCCTCAATAAACAGTCACTGCAATATGTATAACAGTACCAACATGGTGGTAGGGATTTTTACTTCAGACATTATTGATCAGCATTCAACTCCGCAATGCACTGGTGTTTGGCTCCTTATATCAGTCAGTGAACAATGTGTTTGTCGCCATACTGGATTTCCTCCCAAAGTTTTGATTGCCGCGTTTCTAAACTTAGCTCGGAGATTTTGGATTCTCCTGCCTCATCTCACTTTTTAATTGGCCCAGAACTAGGGTGATGTGAACACGCGGAATGCTTACAGGAAGGGACTGAGTTATAGTAATGGGAATGCATTTTTATGCCGCCCATATCACATATATAGTGTCGTGGCGGTTTACAATTCTTTTGTGGGGTGAGATAGGACAGATTAAAGCATGACTGGGCAAGTAAAGGTTACTGATAACCTTTTTCGGGTAACTTTTATTTCGACAATGTTTCGTATGCGCGTCATTTTCGGTGACACCATGACTAACTATATATCTATGGAAAGGTTATGAAAATCCAAATATATAAAAATCTTGAAAATGTATAGCTTCGTTTAGCGCGCGCGAAACCTCAAGCTTGACAGCATCGATGTTCACTTGGCTGAATTACCCGCCTCCTCACTATCTCCTACGATAAAACAAACTGCACTATATAGATTAGCACTTGATATGTTACCAAATAGTGTCAGGTTTTAAGGATCTTGCTATTGTTTCGTGCGAAAATAGGTTCTGAAGTTGGCCAATAGGAAATTTTTCGTTTCGCTTCACGTGAAGAGGTGTCAGTGGAAAGATTTTTTTAAGCCTGACACACTTATCAAGTGCTTATTAATATAGTACAGTTCGGTTTTGTTGTAAGGGATAATGCGGAGGCGGGTAATTCAGCGAAGTGAACATCAACGCTATCAAGTTTTAAGGTTAGCACCGTCTAAACGAAGCTATACATTTTCAAGATTTTTATATATTTGGACTTGAGATTTCATAATTTTTCCATAAATATATGGTTAGCCATGGTTTCACCGAAAATGACGCGCATACGGACATTTTTCGAAACGCACCGGAAAGGGTTATCGGTAACCTTCAGCCTAACCAAATAATGCGGAAACTGTAAAATAACATTGAGGAACTCCACTAGCACTGTAAAAAATAGGTGCTCGATGAGAAAATGAATCCACCGCCTGCTACTAGCGGGATTTGTTTCTCGGTAGTCCCGAGGTCAAATCCTCGATCACGCTTTGAAAATAGTCAACTGGTCTGCCTCCTGCCAGTTGGGATTCTTAACTCTGTTACGTCTATTTGAAATATTTGCTTCCTTGTTTAAGTGGCCTGCCTGTAAACTAGCTGAGCTTAGTGCTTTACAGCTAAGTGCATGACCACTATAAATAATATTTACAATTTACAATTTACAATTTTACGGCCATAGGTACTGAAGTGGATTAGGAATCCCTGCAGGTCCTGCAATTAGGACAAAGGCAGTTGAGACACTTTCACTCGTTTTGACCTCCTTTTCCCCTTTTCAATATTGTTACCTCGTGACAGTGTCCACGGAGCGTATTTCAACAGTGAAAAGCTAAAGGGGGATGGGAGGATTTGGCTATTGACAAAAAAGACGTTTTTTTTTTTAATATTAGGAAAGAACGCCGATAGACAGCCTTTGTTTTGCTCAAATGTGTCAAAACTATTGTCCTTGATTGTGGGTTTAATTCAATGTTTTCAGATAAAAAAAACCTTCTTTTCTGACAAAAGGTAGTTCTTATTATCAAACTGAACTCGGACAAAAATTCAAGATAACATTTATAGTTTCTAAAAAAAGACCGAGACTTTTCTTGTTCAAATTTTGTTTAAAAAAATCGAGTAAAAAAAGACTCTTCTTCATGAGCAAGCTTAACACGGGAACACTTTTCTTTAAGCAGTGTTTAATTCTACCTCTTACTTTTCTGCATTTAACTGATTTTAAAAATTCACATGTTAATCTACTGTAGGTGGTTCTCTTACATATACCTTGCCTCAATTGTAAACCGACTAAAGAGACTGTCTTTCACTCCGAGTGACATAATGACCAGGCATAGCCTCTGTGGATGTGTTTTCCGTGATCATGATTTCATCAACCATTAAAGCTTTTTGTTTACACTTTACTAAGAGAGTCATATCTCCTTTTAAAAGATGAACTCTCATGTAATCGCGGTGGAATTGACTGCGTTGTGCTCCGACTGCATAATCCTGCGCAAGGGATGTGCAGTCCATCCAAAGGGCTGCATAATCCATTGAAATGGTTGAATTGTCCCTTAAAATGGCTGAATACTCTCTCGAAAGGGCTGAATATTCCCTCGAAAAGATTGACTAATCCCTCGAGTCTAGAATTCCTTGAGAGGAATGAATTACACGAACTGTGAATTCGTGATTTCTGTGCCATTTGAGTCGCCCAGTGATGTAACCGGTCTGATTGCAGATTCTGTTCTACATTGCTAAATGTCGTTTTAAAATTTGAGTTCATAGCATTAATATCCTCTGCATCACAAGCAACATTAGGTACCTTTATACGATGCATGTTCCGGAAGGTCTGTTTAAGTATTGTCGAAGAATACACTCAGAATCCAAGGTACTTACGAACAAGACTTTAATCGTGTAAACATATCATTAACAAGATGACAGAAAACACAGGGCACTGTGAGAACTATTATAGAACCAATCCCTTGGCGTATGACCGCACATACTGTAACATCCCCCTCCCAAATAAAACATAAATTATAGCTGCTAAATAAAAGGAATCTAACTGAAAACATGAATTCATATAGTTCCAAAAAAGTTCCACATATTGGGGACCTCCTGCAAAGTCTAAAAGGCATTGTCCATGATCCTTCGAAACTAAAAAGAGTGTCAAAAAAGCTGAACTTGAACAAACAAGCTAGTGATTTGAGCTGAAATCAATTAGAAAATGGGAATAGAGTTTAACTAGGTTATTCAGCAAAACGAGCGGGCCTGATAAATGCACGTTCACTCCGGCCCGGTGTGTTCCAGAACTCTGACTGTCACTGAGGTTCCAGGACTGGCAATGACATCTTGTGAAGGGCTGGGCGCCGAGGTGTGAGATGTCTCGATAGGCCCTGGAACATTATGGCGCTATTCGGTTGAAGGTTCATGAGACTCCAAAATTGCAAGCTCATCCTTGGGCCCTGTCACAATTATTTCTGTGCTTGCTGGCGTTTATGGCGTCTATTTCGGAAAAGGACTGATCCAGAGTGGGTCTTCACCTCATATGAAAGGGGCTCTGGTCTCGTGCAGCTTATTGTGCCTGAGAGCCATTACTTTGTTGCTTGGTCCTGTTTACCAACAGGATGCCCAGCTGTCAGGAGACTAAGATCAGTTGCTCTACTATCACGGTTGCACTCCTATCATTCGGCTGTTGGCGTTATGATAGCCGCTGGTTAATCTTGACCTTCTCAAGTATCTGATTTCAATTCGGATGGGAAAGTTTGATTGGAGCTTACGCTGGTAAAGTAATTCAACTGGGAAAGGAAGCTGTGAGTCAACATGGGTGGATCTAAGACAGAGCGATGACATGTGTGGGTCCTGGCCAGATTTCTTAGCCTTCTCTAAAGTGTACATATGAATGTTGAATGTTAACTCGTGTGGTTCCCTGATTCCCTTTACTAGGGCTAACGCCCAGTGGGTTATTCATGGGTTCAAGTAGCACTTAAATTTACACTTCAGAGTTAATTCTCTGTTTCATCATTTCTCTAAAGTGTGTTTGACAGTCTGAACTTGTCGTTCCATGAATCCATCGGATTTTGGTTATGTGGGACTTAACGTAATATGTTGGACACCCCACTCCTTGGAGAATTCCTTGTAAGCTTTCGCCGTCCTGATGTGGGCCATTGTCTGAGATCATGACTTCTGGTACTCCTTGGTCTGAGAATACACATTCTGTAAGACTGGCAACAGTGCTACTCGTAGACTGTCCACATGGCATTTTCTTGGAGTAATAGTCACTCATGAGTAGATATTTATCCCCGCACCATGAGAACAAATTGTTTCCAACAACCTGCCACGGCTTTGTGGGTACTTCATGTGGCTCTAATGTTTTTTTTTTTGGCTTGTGTGTTTTGACTTTCTTAGCAAACTTCACATTTTTGCTCCTCAATTTCCTTGTTAATTTCTGCCCAAAAAACACATGATCTTGCTCTTGGCCGGCGCTTTTAAGCACCTTAGTGGGCCTGGTGTATTCTCTCTCTGATGTCACGTCTTTGTTATATATTTGGGGATAATCACTCTCTCCCTTGAGAATTATAGTCCATTCTCAATGGACAATTCATCTCGATATGCCCAATACTTCCTCAAATGGGCGGAAATTGCTTTTGTTTTTCAGGCCATCTGAAGTAGATCGTTTCTCGTAGAGCTGAAAGTTCAGGATCTGATGAGGTGTCTTGGCTGAGGGTGTCCGGTCTTACATCAGAGAATTACGCCAAGCAGACCTCCTGTGGGTTCAACGAATCTTCTCTGAGTAAGGGACTGAGTCTTGACATTGGGTCAGTGAGAAGCATTTCAGTTCCACGTTTGTACTTGACTGTCATGTCATACCCTTGTATCCTGCGCAGCATTCGCTGAAATCGTGGGGGTGCAGCTGTAGATTCGTCAAATGAATCATTTCGAGGGGCTTGGACTCCTACTCCACTGTAAATTGCCTGCCAAATATGTAGGAGTGATATCTCGCAAGCAACGACAACAGCAAGCATCACACGCTCAATATTTGCATAACGTTTCTCAGTGTCTGTGAGTGCTCTAGATGCGAATGCAATAACTTTGCCTTCTTGCACTAGTGCACTTCTAAGTCTTCGAAGGGATGCGTCTACCTGGACAACCGTTTTTTTGTAAGGATCAAAGTATGTCAGTGATATCCCACGGCAGATCAACTGCTTGATGTTTTCGAAAGCCGTCTTTTGGGAAAGAGGCCACTGGAAGGGAATGTCTTTCTTAAGGAGGTTCCTCAGAGGCTCGGACATGGCAGACAGGATGAAAGTGGCCATCTAAGTTGCTATGCCAAGGAGGGTCTGGAGTTCCTGGGTATCCTGTGGCTCCTGTATGGCCTCCACCTTCTCTGGGTCAGGATGTCCTCCTTCTGCGTCAAATAACATACTGTAGAATGCGATCTTGGTCTGCTGCCGTTCGACTAACATTAGGTTGTGCAAATTCTTATCATGCTCTTTTTCAGTAGGGCCGTGTACTAAGATCGTCGATCCTCCCAACACCTTCTTGCGACCCCGAAAGCTAGTCTGAAAACATATGGGGAGAGAGCGTTTACTGTGGCGGCACTGAGGCTATGGAATTCGATCCCACTTGAACTAAGATCCAGTATTTTGAGAGACATATCTTTTTAAACAAGCTTTTTAGCTTTTAATTTGTGTATGATTTTTTTTAAACTTATTGATGTAATTTACAATGTTGTAGAACCTTTTGCTTTTTAAAATATCTTTTTTAATGTAAAGCGCCATGAACAAATAGTGGATTGAGCGCTTTATAAATATTTTATTATTCTTGTTAGTATTATTATTATTATATTATTATTATTGCAACGTCATATGCCGTACCAACTGCTCCAGGGCATTTCTCAGGAATAAAGTCCATCTTCTGTCGGAAAATATCTTGGCTAACACACAATTCAAAAGAAAGACGGGTAAATCAGAATCTCCCAAACGGGCTGTTGATGGTTATAAGGTAAGAGGACTCTCCAGCACCACAGACAAGTGACCATGGCGGGCATCCAGCTTTGAAAATACTGTGCCTTTGAATTTGTGATCTCTTCAAGGGCTGACTTGTGGTGGTGGCTTTTCTTGAGAGCTCGGTTAAGATCCTTTGGATCGAGGTATATACGCCATCTCTCACTGGATTTTTGGGAGTAAGCTACACTTGAAACCCAGTCATTGGGCTCAGTCAACGGTTGAATCACTCTTAAACTGACCATCTCCTCAAGTTCCTTTTTAATATCATTCGTTATGTAAATTGGGCACTTCTTTGGGGCATGCCTCATTAGCCAAGAAGTGGGTAGGTCATAAATTGCCCGGCCATTGACATCAGCAACATAAAACCTTGCTTTAGTTTCCTTGCCACCATATGTGCCCTTCATAGAACAGTCTCCATGTTGCGGTATTGTCATTGTATGCTGTCAAACTGATCGGAGTAGGTGTTGTGCCTGTTGGAAGGCCATTATCATCTACATGTTTTAGAAACATGTTTCTTCAAATTCGCAACGGCAAAATATTTCCTTGTGCACGAGTATCCACTTTCATTTTGAGCATAGGTTTTGAATAGTGACGTTAGGAAGTTCAACTTGCGAAGGCTTCATTCCGTGCTGTATTTCAATCTGAATGGACTCAAATAATAGCTCATCAGGATCGAGATCAGAATGTGACCCCACCGACACATTTATCCTACTCTGATTTGATTTGTCCTGTGGCTACTTGCTTTCAGGTGGTGGTCGAGGTGGTGGCTTGTTTTTCCGGTCCTTTGTCTCTGCTTAATTCTGCATGCTTGTTCCCCATGGCGCCATTGATTATATTTCCTGCATCTCGTGCCTTGGGCTGGACATTAAGCCCATACTTTCTCCACTGTGTGTTTTGATTTTGTCTGATAGCATCAATATTGGTTTCACGGCTACGGGCTGATACACCTTGTTGTTTTTTAGCGATGTCCATTGCCTTGTCGAGCTTCAATTCGTCATCTTTTCCCAATAGAGCTTCCTGTACCCTGGGTTCCCTGGTACCAATAATCAGTTCCTCGATTAAACGATCCCCTATTTCGGCTTTGCTGCACCTCTGTGCTTGTATTTTACATCTGGCCATGAAAGAATCTATTGATTCATCACCAGACTGTCTGAAACCTTGTAACTGGTATCGAGCAATGCGAAAGTTCGACTTAGGTTCCACATGTGCCGTGAACTTGTCAAATATCGCGTCAAATTTCTGTTTCTCTTCGTCGCTAAGTTTGAAAGAGTTATTATCCGGCCCACGATAACATATATGTTGCCTTGACTTTCTCTTTTTTTTTCCCGTAAAAGATCAGCAGACAATATTGTTTCAAACTTTTAAATGCCGTGGGTAGGTTAGTCCCATTCCAATCTATCTGAGGCAACAACAACAATAACATTTCTTTATACCGCAAAGAAATAAAAGATGAAATGCACTAGTTCTGAAACTTATAAATAAGGTATTAGTTTCCTATAACAACCGTAGCGCATTTTAGGCAGCTATCTACGAAATACAACAAAGAAAAAAAAAAGGCTGGGCTTTTCTATCTGATCAAGCGACCACCAATTCAAACTCGAAAATGTCTTCGGTATACAATGACTTGATAGTTGGGGTTAGTTAACAAGAGGAGTAAGGGGGAGAGGGATAGGAAGAAAAAATTTACCTTCTCCTTTACCGCTTACTATTCCTAAGCCAACATGGCGGCTAATCTACTCCATCGCCACCTCAGATACCTTACGAGTACACCGTGCACGTAGAAAAAAAAAAGCTGCTCTGTTTAACAAATAGATTCCATGTTGCTGTGCATCTGTCCAGTAATAGATCACAGATGACGTCAAAATGTGGTAAGAACAAAAAAGTGGCACACGAGCCGATAGCCGAGTGTGTCACTGATGTTCTTAACACATTTTGACGTCCTCTGTGATCTATTACTGGACAGATCAACGGCAACATGGAATCTATTTGTTTTATATAATAAAGAATTAAACTTTATACGCATAAAGGCTGCTTTGTTTCACGTAAGGCGCGCGAAAGGGGGCCTTCCCCATTTTGACAAACGCCGCGAAAAAAGCCATTTGACGCCATCTATGATCTATACAAAATGAAGCAATCCCATTGGTTGCTATACGTTGACAAAGAATTGTGATTGGTTTAGGCAAATCACGCCACTGTCAAACTTGACTTGAGCGTCGCTTCTCGTGGAATGAAAACTTACAGTGAAGCAAGAATTGAGCTGCGAAATCCACAATTCTTAAGAGCAATTCTCCAAGAAAGTGAAGCAAAGTTGGAAATGAAAATTTTTAACCCCCCTTCATTTTTTGTGTGGCGGTAGGTTACCTGGGGGGATGAGCAAAAACAACCATATTTGGATCGGCAGATGTCTCGTTGTCATGGTAACCGCACTAGATGACGTCGGCCTCAGGACCTTGTTTTGACCAGAAAATTCACTTTCAAAAAGCAAAAGTAAACAAGTCTGGTTCTCGGCTGCACGTGAACCAATTCAAATGAAATTAACACAGATAATAGAGCCACTCTTGCAGTTTATAAAATTAGCCATTAAAGTATTTAGGTTTATAATCAAGAAGACACTGCTCGTCCTACTATGCTGCCTGCCAGCCATTTTCACCGGCAGGAAAAACAAGCCCAACCATATTCGTAATTTCTCCGAAAATACTGCTTTCCAAAAACCCAAATTAGCAGCAGAGCTTACTTAGACATTGAAGTTTCTAAATATCATAAAATCTTTTTGGGGAAAATTATATTCTGGCCAAGGGTGTTGAAGACATTCGAGGCAAATTACAAAAAATTGCAAAATTGGAAATTTTGAGGGCGCTAGGATTTGGCTCAAACAGGCTTTAGAGAGAGAAAATCAGCTTCAAAAGCATCTTTGGTCATCTTGTCTGTTACCTAAAGTTAGACAATAAGGCTTTGGCCAGCGAATTTGATGAAATATAAATTGATACAGAACCTACCTTGGTGGCTTTGGGAATCTCTTCAGGATGCTTTCGTTGCGTGATTTTCTCCAGCATCTCTTCTTCTCTCTCCCCATTTTCTTGATCAAATCTAGTGCAGACTCTAATCTAAGGGTTTCTCGCATCGAATATCCAGTTTGCCGTGTTTCAGACCGGAGATGATTGTACAAGAAGCCTGCATTCACTTGACAAAGAACAGTTGACAAGGTCAAAACATAGTCGTAATGACTTGCGATTTCTGCCGTCGAGCACGTAAATTCACCAGCATTATTCAACCAGGAAGTAGACTAAATGTGTCGAGATTAATGTACAAAGCAAATGCTTACCTTTGAACAATTCAAAATGACTTCTTTGGCTAAAATCGAGTCAGATATTGCGATAGCCGACAAGCCAAGAATGATAAATAAAATGAACGCGTAGGCCGGAAACTCGAGACGCACTACTGCTGACCGGATGTAACACAACGTGATGGGATGTAAGACCGGATGTAAGTGTAATGATATCCTCTTGTAATGGGGTTGTCGATACAACGGCAATGGTGAAGAAAGCCCAAACGATAAAAAAAGTGCAAACCGAAACCCCAATAAAAGGATCAAAGCAAAATTAAACGTTGACCCTGGGAAACTAGGAATAAGGTTGAAATGTTTAGGTGCCAAGTCTAACTCTGCATTCTAGAGGGCCCCACGTTGAATTTAATTTTTTGTAGAGTGGGCACAAGTGCACTCTGCATTTTTGGCACGCGCATCACGAATTTTCCTTTTTTTTTGCATTCTTGATAGACAGACCCGGGGGATACTCCCTTATATGGGCTCTATAGGTATGTGCGGCCCCAAAGGGTATAGTTTTTCAACCGTTTTGGTCATAAATAGGGTATCGGTTTTAGCTGATTTCGGCCATTTTGGTCATAAATAGGGTATGGATTTTGCACTCTGGCCTTGATATTTTTAAGAAGAAGCCACTTTTTCATCATTATCAAAAGAAAATCAACCAAGGCCTTTCAGAAATTATGTTAACGGTAATTTAACGTTGGTCTGAACTAGAGAACTATTATAACGAACGACTGAAACAGGTCATAAATAGGGTTTCGAATTTTTCGTCAGGTCATAAATAGGGTAGGGAATATCACAGATTTTGGTCATAAATAGGTAGGGGATTTGGGAAGCGGGCTGCACAACCCTTACCCAACTTTTATGGGAGTACCCCCCGCCTTCCTCACCCCCAGGCAGACAGAGTTCCAACGTCCAAGAGTTCTTAGAAGAAACTAACTTCCTTGTTATCTTTCAAGCCTGCTTATTATTTGTTGTTAATGAAAACCTGCAGTGAACATATCTTAACACTTGTCAGTACTTCTGGATTTACTGTAGCGAAACCAAGAGATAAATGTTATCCTCTCCTACATAACCTTGATCCAGAGAAGAGGGGAGTGGATAGGGTTATTCAAATCCGCCGATCTGTGCCTTTTTTCCGGGCCAAATCCGTCGATCCGCCAATATTTTTGTTCAAATCCGAAACCACAATAGCATCCC
>Ga0126343_10000543_pt1 | contig 14895 bp, 18 predicted proteins | sample Cyp2metagenome_FD_92531 | JGI IMG/M metagenome (GOLD analysis project Ga0126343, IMG submission 92531) | Coral microbial communities from Lord Howe Island, Old Settlement Bay, Australia - Cyphastrea 2 metagenome | ecosystem: Host-associated > Invertebrates > Cnidaria > Coral ... | reverse complement strand
TTAAAACAAATCCAAACCACCAACCAGACCATGTTTGAGGCTTCAATTCAATTCCACTTTTTGTTGATGCAACTGTCTAATCATCCCCAATGCCGACATGGTTGCGATCATTTTCCTAGCGTGACTCACCCTAGGCCCCACGGTGCGAGACGCGCCTGAACCACCGGCTTGGGTGGAATCAGGTTGTAAATCGACTCTTGATGCATCCTGAGTTACGAGTTTGGGGGTGATAGGGATAGCCGGATAGCACTATTATCTATGCATATATATATAGACATATTTGGCAATAAATTATATATAATGTATGTGTCTCATCATTCTATCTATCATCTATAATCCAGGCGGCACGTCAAATCCAACATTCAGGACGAGAAAAACAATTCTGTGCAGGAAGCTTCACCAAACCAATCTTTGCTGTTAGGGGCTGTTTTCTGGGCTGTTTTTTTCCTCAGGCTCAAAACATATGGAGGTTTCCCACAATGGGGGTATCCCAAAATGGATGGTATAATGGGAAATCCATGGAAATCCTATTAACATGGATGATTTAGGGGTACCACCATTTTAGGAAACCACCATATATATCCATACATATGGGGCTTAATCGTCAAAAGAGGGGTCCTTTGGGTTCCATATATATATATATACCTAGGTCTTCATTCGGGCTGAAATTTCAGCCTGAGACAGAATTCTAGCCTGAATAGGGTTTCGGGCAGAAAAACAGCCTGCGGGCTGAAATCCATATTTTGGGGTTTTTAGATGTTTTTAGCATATTTTGAAGTTCACTAGCTGCAGGCTCAATCAAGGTTTTAGGAACCTGCCATCTTCATGTGAAGTGCCTCCGGAGGAGGTGCCACCCACCCACTGCCTTGCCTGCACATCCTGTTGATCTGAAATCTTTGGTCATGGGGAGATGGCATTTGGATTTTTTCTGGTGCTATTGGAACTCATGATATTTTACTGCAGTAATTTTGGATCAGAGGTGGTAGAATTTCAGTTACTTTGCTGTTTGGTATCTTTACCCATGGACTATTTTCGCCTGGTGTCCGACAAAACAAAGGATGCGTTGAAGCATGAAGGCAGGGTTATTGCAACAAATCTTTCCCGAGAACATGGTTGTAACTTAATTACTCGTTATTTACTAGTTGCCCATCTCTGTTCTCTTGTGCCAGGCCTATTGGACTTTCCCAAAATGTGGTGGACAGCAACCCAGGGAGCCCTTTTTAGCGGTAGTCCAGAAGTCTCTCGCCAAGTGAAACTTTCTGCATGATGCTTGTTACTTGCTCCGATCTGTCCAACTTCTTTTGGGGGTTAATTCAACTGAGGTTTGTGTTTCAGAGTATCGGGCCTCTATGATTCTTGAGAACTACCGCCTTGCTGGCATCGTTTTCTACTTGGCATCGGTGGCCAGGAAGTATGGCAAAAACATGCCCTGTATCTTGACCAATTATTGTCTATTCTAAAACACAAAATATCATCAAGTTCTTTTATTCTTTCTCATGCCGGAAGTTCAACACCCTAGCGGTCATGCCATAGCCTTTCATTGAGGCCACTGAGCTTCGGAGCTGCGATAAGATCACTGATGAGTGGCCTGAGTAGATTTCGTTGGGGCAGCCGTGCAGCTGACAGGGGGAACAAAGGGGTTTAAAAAAAGGTGGGCCTTCCTGCCCAAGACCAAGATTGGAATTAGTTAAATTATGGTCAATTGTTCAAACGTGCACCGGCCCAACGCAGGTGATTACCAAATGGAATGCCTACAAGATGATTGTGATCATGAAGTGCCCCACGGCCCACTTGGTTTCAATGATACAACGGGTTGCACATGTCATGTCATGTCATCTCATCAACCTCCAAAAATAGTTAGACGCTGAATAGGGGTCAAACTTGAAAGAAATTTTCACAAGATTTTTTCTGAGCGTCCCCCCATTCAGTCATTGTGGCTTGACTGACTAGTGTTCCAAGTTTTCAACCTTGCCTGCCTTTGCGTCCAATGGCTGTGGCCCCGGACTTTGACAATGATGAGCCGATCCCGGGTACTTCGTTGGAAGGCCTAGGACACGCATGGGAGGCTGACGAATGCATTCGGGGCCATGCCCTGCAGAATGGTGGGTCTCTCTTGTCTTGGCCCACCCCAAAGCATGTTGGGGTCATCAACTTCCAATGTGCGTCCCACAATGCCAAAGTGTTGTCCATCCTTTTGGAGCTTTGGTGCCCTCAAGTCCGGTCTGTGAAGACAGTCAACATTGACCAGCTTAGGGCTGAGGTGGGGTTACCCAAAAAAAACATGTTGAATTTCAACCACCAAAGTTTTTAACGCAGTGAAAACAACAACAACATATTCAAAAATAATATATTATATTTATCCCCATGTATACCCCATGTATCTTATCTGTTTTGCTTTTATCATCTCTTTCCTAGGTGAGAAGCTTCCGTGCAAAGCTTTTCTTTCCAGAGGATGAAGTCAAGGTGAACTGTGATGCAATCTCCATCAGGAGCTTCGTGACATACTTGGGCCGACGTCACAACGGTTCCAAACGTCGAGACTTTTGATAGCACTAGCCATCACTAGTGGTGTTCTAGATTATTTGGGAAAGAATTTGCCAAACAAAATTGGCAGACACAATCAACTCCTTCCAGGGGATTGGGCATACTTGGAGGGTATGCACTTTGCTTCCAACATCTCTGCAGCCAGTGATCTAAGGATTTGCTGGTTGCGAACCTTTACAGCGACATCATCGACCTCTACTGGGCACCTTACACTGGTGCTAGGACCAGGAGCCAGGAATCAGTGGAGGAGCCAGGTTTGGATGGGTTAGATAACCACCAAGGTGAAGTTCCAGTGTTGGCTGATGACTACGGGGAATCCTCTTTGGCAGAAGCTCTGGGCATTCCTCAGGTGGCCCACCCTGTTGTACCGGTGCCGGACTCACAGATCCCGGCTGACTCTGCTGCTGGCCTCGACATGGAGTTTCCCGATCGACAGCCAGCGGAGGATGAGATCCCAGCCACCTTGCCTGATGATTCCCAGCTTCCAAAGTCGCCTGATGATTCCGCAAAGGCCAGTCCTCCCATCACACCCACAGAGCTGGAGATGACTCCCCAGGCTGCCAGTGTGATTGAAGTGCCAGAATCACCTCCTGTGGCTGCAGCGGCCCCAGTGACCCGGGAAGAGATGGCAAAGGCGTCAGTTGTTGTGTTGACACAGCCGCAGCAATCTCCTCACCCTGGGGTCGCCACGAATGGGTTGCCTACTTCCAGCAAGCATTCCCCAGAAGACTTACGTGCTTTGCAGGAGAAGATCGAATACCTCAAGCAACTTCTTGGGATTTTGTAGCATTTATTCCGTTTTTCCATTCAATTCCACATGGGTTTTCCTTCGGGATAGTTTACAAGCTAAAATGGTTTCATGAACCAACCAATCACCATCCAATAGCCGCAATAGCCGCTCAGGCAAAGACTGCAGCATGTGAATGTGAAGGGTGCTGCCAGGCCTTTTCACACCAGGGACCAGGTGACTGATGTGCAAGACACCCTCCAGTGTGATATGTCACCAATAGCCAAAGAGTGGCAGGCCAACCCGCCAGCTGTTCCACTTGACCCGTCTTCGCCGAAGAGGTTTGCCAGGCCAGCTCTTTCAGAGGAGACGATGGCTCTTGGTGGTGCCCCTTCGGCATCTTCCGTGGGTGCTGGTTCTGAGACACCCAAAGATGTTGATGAGGTGAAGCAGGTGATTCCCGATGAGGTGGCAGTTGTGGGGGGATCTTCTGACCAGCTGTCAAAGGAGCCACTTGTGGCTTGCGACAAAGGTGAGATTCAAACAGGTGATGACGGTGATGAAGATCTTTTCCATGCCACTGCTGAGCCAGTGACAAGGAAACAGCAGTTTGCTGAGCGAGATGCTTTGAAAAAGGAGATGAAGAAGACTGAGGAGCCTCACCCTGAAGAGGGTGTGCCTGACAAGAAAACGGCAAAGAAAAATGCACAGGCAAGCAAGAAAGCACAGGCCAAGGCCAAGGCCAAGGCCAAGGCCGAAGCAAAAAAGCAGCTGAAAAGGCCAAGAAGGAAGCAGAGAAAGCAAAGAAGAAAGCAAAGAAAGAGGCAGAGAAAGCAAAGAAAGAAGCAGAGAAAGCAAAAAAGAAAGCAAAGAAGGCCGAAGGGAAGACCAGAGCAACCAAGAACGGTCAGAAGAAGCGCAAGCAACTGGAGGAGTCCCAGCCCAGTGCAGAGAACCATGAGAATGTTTCGGCTGTGCCTGAAAATCCGCCTGCCCCAAGCCCGGTGCCTGCTGAAGATGTTGTGATGGCTGATGGATCGGGTTCCTCGGCCCCTGCACTGAAAGTGCCTGCTGGTTCTGGCAGCTCTGCTGCCAGCAATGCTGCAGATGATGGGCTCGATGATGCCAAGGAGGATGAGAGGAAGACATTTGCCCGACGATTTCGGCCCTCGAGAAGCGATCCGGCTTCCCGCTTTGATTCTCTCAAGAACACCTTCAAGAAGCACTTGGCTGGCCGATTCAACAAGGAATCTACCATGGAGGCCCAGTGTTGTTTCTTTTCCCCTGTTTATTTCTCTGCTGCTTTTAACAACAGCCCCATTCCACCACATTACATGTCTTGCTGGTACATGCCCTACTCCCTTCTGAGAGGTGGAGTTCTGGAACTATTGCATGAAGCAGCTCAAGAATGCTTCCAGCCCTGTGTCCAACTACGACTTCTTCTTTGAGACTTGCGTCCTGACATTTGAGGACTTGGACACCGTCAAACGTACTTGGCCAACATATGCAGTGTTTATTTTTTTTTGATTTATTTTTGGGGTCAGCTCAGACTCAGACCCTTGAAACCTCACCAACTACTGTAGATTTTGATTCCTGAGTTGTCACAAGTTGAGGTATGCTGAAGTGAGACTTCGAACCTACGACATGATGCCGTAGCTGTGGGTTTTGCCTGCTTAGTGAACACGTTCGGACCCTGGAATGTGGCAGGTGGCAAGTGCAACTTAAGGTAAACATGTTAACACTCTATGACTCTATGTGAAAGTCTGGAAAGATTTGGTTGGGATTGCTGACCCGGTTTTATGTGAATGGTCCTTTGGCACTGCACTGTAGCTGGGGAGTACGGTATACGGATGTGTTTGCAGGCACCAATCTTTATCTTAGAGAAATTCGGGTCACCAGAACCTAGCAGTTAGTGCCAGGCCAAACCTGCTGGGAGACTTGAAATGTGGGGAGAAAAAAGGATTTCACCAATCTTCGCCAAGCCTAACACCCTAAACCCAATTTTTCAATTTTGTCCATTCATCTCTCCTCCAGGTACCATGCCCTCCAAGTGCCGAAGCGGCTTGGGACCCTACATCAGGCATGGCTTGGTGACGGAAGATCCAAAACATGGCAAACCTGACATGTTTGGGCCGGTATTTGATCCATGACTGCCATGTCCATGTGATACACACCATGAAAACCAATGATTTTTTTGTAACAGCAACATTTGGGCTTTCAGAGAGCTGCTGGTGGGTTGAGATTCGGGATGAAAAGGGTGAAGACTGAAGCATTTCCTGATGCCCCACCTTTGCCAAAGAAGCTTGAACGTGTAACCCGACGACTTATATGGCTTGGTGCCCCAAAGGCAGCTAGGCTTTTTAACAACTGATGTTCAAACAACTGTGGGGTAATAATATCAATAGTTCTTTTATCACTTAGGTATTTGTCGTGACGGTCCTCCTGACGGGATTCCTTAGCTTTGTTGACATGAACCGGAATGACTACACCATCTTGGAGCTGTACGCAGGAGAGCAGCGACTTGTGAAACTGGCTAAGGGTCTTGGTATGAGAACGGCATCTATGGATCGAGATTACGATGATGGGGATAACAAAAAGAAGAATAATGCCATGGACCTGAACACCTCTGCGGGCTTTTTGTTTCTCACACTCAATGGCCGTACCCAACATCAGATATTTTCAATATTTTGCGAAATGTAAATTTCAATATTGTTGAAAACATGATGGTCTAGTCTAGAGGGTTCAGAAATGTTCAGAACATGGCCCCTTTCACCATCCACCCTATTGCACGTCGCTGGCAACCCCAGGTTAGCCTGCTGCATGGTGCTTGGCGCAAAGTGGGGGGAATTCCTGGCGCTGATGGGCATTTGCTGCAGCACGTTTGTGTCAATGTCACGGGGAAGTACATTCCGTAGTATATTCCTTCCACAAGGCTGTCCGGTATCCATAGCAGTGTACAGGGCCAACAAAGCACTTTGCAGGCAAGAGGTTCACAAATTTTTTGGGGAAAAACCACAATACATCCTCTACTTGGGGTTTCATTGTTTTTTGGGCTACTTCCCTGCAGGACGGTTCTCTTACTATTCCTCATCGTAGCATGTGATGGAGTGCCGGTTGTGGAGAATCCCATTTCAACCCTGCTGAATGCCCAGAAGAGATTCCAAGAGTTTGTGGCAAAGCTTCAAGCCCGTGGTATTTGCACGCTGGCTAAGATTGAACATGTTTGCTTTCTTGAAGGTGGTTCAAATTATGAGGAACTTTGGGAATCATCCTTGCCCCCTAGGAGATGTCACTGGTCACCTTCAACTTTTAAAGTGCGGGGAAAGCATTCATTTTTCATGGAACTAACTCTATTCGTAATAAATAATCTATTCCACAGATTTCCCCATGATTTCCTCAGAGTAGCCCACTGTCCTTGTAGTCACATTCTCATCTGCATCGTTGATCGCAACCTGAGGTCTCTACAGGCAAGCTCTATGGCTCAAACATTTTGGGCATCTTTGCTTGAAGAGGACGCTGCTTTGGAGTACATCCCCTGTCATTTCATATTTGGACCTTGGCCCCATTCAGAAAAAGAAGCACAAGTCCCTGGTGAAAACAGCAGTTCGATACCAAGATGGATCAGGTAAAAACAGGTACAAAGGTGCCGGTGCTGCCCTAAAGGGCACTCAGTTTCTAGTTCACACTCATTAGTATGTTGTTTCCCCGAGATTTCATGTTGTTTTTACACCTGGTCTTCCAAACGTTTGGATCTCGTAGCCTAGGGGTTTTTGGGGATGCGATTCATTGTGCCATCTGAGACTTTACCCTCCACGATTTGTCGGCAAGATCTTGGAATACAAAGAGGAGTTCCTGAAAAACATGCCAGTCCTTCCAGAGGAGGTGCTACTTCTTTGATTCTGCTGACCCACCCTGTTTGATTAATGTCCATCCCCATTAAAAAAACTTATCGCAGTATGGCTTGCCTTTCCAGGTGACACAAGATGGTCCTAGCCTCTTGGAACTACTAGAAGAGATGCCAACTGGTGATTGCTGGGATGACGCTGAGTTATGGCCAATTTATGAATATGTTAGGGGGTCGAAGCATTTGCGATTGCCTGATGCCTACAGGCCTTTACTTGTTTCATTGGGAAAATCCAGTTCAGCAGCCACAATGGCCAGCTGGTGTGTTCAACAATTCGTAATTTATGACATCAACACATGGCAGGGGCTTCAAAAAAAGAGGTGGCTGCTGGGTGGCAAAACCCCAAACTTGAAAAAAATGAAAATTCCAAAACAGTCAGTATGTAATTTTTTGGTGATTTTGGGAAAACCAATTCGGGCGTGAATTCCCGTGATTCGGGCGTGAATTCCCGTGATTCGGGCGTGAATTGTCGTGATCAGGGTTTGGGAAACCCCTCAAGAGGATTTTTGTCGAACCAAAAAAAACTTGATTTTTCGTTCGGTGGATCCCAGAAAAAAATCAAAACAGAGATTTTGTGGTCTTTGAAAACCCTGAACAAAAGAAATCCTGGGGCATTCTTGACTCTTTTGGGTTACCAAATAGTGCACTGAAATGGATAATCTTTTGGGGGAATTCAAAAAAATAAGGTGACCATAGGGGACCTGTTACATCATAGAAAGGGCCCATGCAATGAAGTCTTGGCTTAAGGGGATGAGCTTTTCTAGCAGGGCCTGGTCCAGCGGAACCCTGCTCCGGGGGTTGGACCTTCTTGAACAAGGGTCCTCTGCGGCCATGTCGTCCATGGTGGATCCTGACCCAAGAGCGCTGATGGAGGAACTTGCTAGGTTGGAGGTACCCTGGCCCAACCAGCCAACAGTGTGTAGCTTCAGGTTTGGGGAGAGGCTTAAAAGTTATAACTGGCTGTATGTCAAACATGTTCTGATGTATCTGTTACTAACCGTAGTTTTGTTCTTAAGATGTGGGCCTGCATCAAAAACAAATGGGAAAATCTTTGAAGTTATGTTGAAGGAACAAATCATGGCACTTATATATTATATTATATACAGTAGTATCATAAATACTGCATAATTCTATTCAGGATTCATTTTTAGAATTGTTGGTTTCACACCTTACAACATGCCGTGCCCACAAGGCACTGCACAAGTCGATTGTTGAACAACAAGATGCGGAGCCAGGACAAACAAGGGCTGAGGGAGGTGATAAATCAAACTCTGGACCAGAACAAGCGTTAACCCCAGTATCCCCCAAATGTCCCTATCAAAAACAAAAACTTTCAGAATGTTGTTCATTTTTTGAATAGATGTCGTTTTCATAGACTGGGCAACAAGTTGTTCACTCTTTGTTTTGTAGACCCTTCCTTGCCTCATTCCTCTCTGCAGGACATATGCCAGCTCCTCCAGCACCTCCTGCAGATGTGCCGCCGGCGGCTGCGGATGGAGCTAGGGGGATGTTGGCCGACACTCAGCCGGGTTCCCCACCGGAGGCACATGTCAAACCACATGAAAATAGACCTGTTGGACCTGAGAAGGAAGCTACACCACCACTTGTACAAGTACCAGATGAGACGATTCCCATGACTCCAGTTCAAACCATGTATAGCCCTGAAAGCCCCCTCGGGAGACACGTGTGGATGACGATGGTCTCCAGAAACGAAAGGCTATGGCTATTCCCCTTGATGAGGATGAGAATGGTAAGTATGAAATCTTTGTTCCGGTGGCTATGCCACCCGAAGCATTGACTGATAGAGCCATCTACATGCGCCTGAACCGGGTCTTCAAGAAGAGAAAGGATGGGAATTATCTACTTGATGATTACTGGAACAACGCTTGGGCTGATATCGATGGTGGTGGTCGGGACTCCGTGAAAGCCCTATTTGAGAAAGTCGGTTACCAAAAAGACAGGGTTCGACAAAAAATGTGTTTTTTTTACAACAATTATGTTTTAACATCCGAAGGGTTGTAGAACCAGCCTATGTTTGATACTGCGTTGCTGAAATGATGTTTGGCCAAAATGATCACCAATACCATCATGTTTACAACAATCTTTAGTTGGGGGGGCCATTATTTCCACAACCCTTTACCTCTACTGTCCTGAGATTACAAGATGTGTACTTTCCTAGGTTTCCTCTAGTAAGCCTTGCTTTCATCCCGGCCCTGCAGGACAAGTTCGTCAAGCGATGCAAGGCCATTTCCGAGAAGGTGCAAGAGGAAATCAGTGAGGTCGAAGCGGAATGGCTAACGGTTTCTGATATGGAAAAGTTGGAGTTTTCAGAGTCGCTCAGTGAAATTTTAGAAGCTACCTTGATGTTTTCCTTCTACACCACATAGTCAAGGTGAACACAGCTGGTCACTTGAAAGTTTAAACACAAATGTGTCCCGGACTTTCCAATTGCCCAGGTCCAAGATCAAGGGTGTTATTCGCTATTGCGAGAGTCGCCCACAGTTGCAGAGGCAAGGTTTCCTCCAATGATATCAAGTGATGAATCGATATATAACTCTTTCTAGATCAGCTGTAAATTGTGGACTTGAGCGGTTGCCCCCTGAAGGATGAGCAAATATGGAGAAGGTATGATGTATTGGACTGAAATCAGAAGCCGTGGGGCCCTGCGGTGCTTCAGCTTAACAAAACAACATAGTTCAGTTTACTTTCTTTTGCACATGTTGCCACACTTGACTTTGATCTGGTATTTAGCAATCCCTCTCTGGTCTCTGGGTTGGGCATCCAAATTTCACACGCTAAGGAACACCAAGCGACACATCAGTCAGGACATCATGGAATGGGAGGAGGAAAACCCAGATGGTGAAGTTCCTGATGCCCCCAAATTGGATTGGGGATTCATGGCGGGCAATGGCCAAGATGGTGATGCTCCAGCGGTACCAGGCTATTTAGTTTTAAAGGGTTTGAATCATATGCCCAAACCAATCTAATTATCTCATCCCATCTCATCCCATAAACCCACCCGACATCTGGTCTCCTTTGCCAGGTCTGGTGAAGGATGAGCACGTGGGTGAGGAGTACACGCAGCCTGTGGCAGTCGAGTCCGAGGACGTGAAGCGGGAGATGGACAAGTTGCAGTTCCCCCAAATTGAAGGGGACTTGGCCCCCTCAGCGTTGGTCCCCAAAGCATGCCAGAGTTTGCAGAAACAAGTTGCCAAGCTGGATTCCTTGTTAGAGAGTGCCAAAGCTGTTGATCGTCTTACCCCGTTGCAATCCCGGAGACTTGTCATCAACTGATATCAAATGGGGACCAAAATCTTGGGTCAAACTGAATGATTTGGGAGATTGAAGTGTTTATATTTTGGGGAGTATGATGTTAACATTTTATACTCAGTATCCTTTAGTATCCTCTAGTATCCCTTAGTATCCCTTATAATTTTAGCATCCTTGAATATTCCTTAGTCTCATAGTCACAACCACCTTGAAGAAAACCCGTAAGACCATGTCTACTTCATGAAATAAATTTTCCCTTTGGTCATGAAAAACGGGCTACGCGTTATGAAGACATGTAAATCAATAAATCAAGATAGGCGAACACACGCATTTAGGATGGATCTCTCCCAATCATTAGGAAAAGGTCGCCCCTTAATCCTTAAGGATGAAAGACAAGGTGGAGCTTGCCATTACTAAGCTGACCGAATTTGATGAAGAGCTCATGGACCAGCATGGAGAAGGGATCCTTGATGGCTATACCCGTGCGCCCCTTGACTAATCTTTTTGAGCCACCGGATTTTTAAACCAGAAAAATGAACATGGGGATGCTTTTGGATGGGCTTGACAATGGGTGAGGGGCAAGGGGCAGTGTGTGACTTCCCATGTTCTTAGATCCCATTTTTTGGAACACCGTCACCTAGCACTTATGCATTCACACCAGCTTCCGCATTGGGACTATTCCAACTATAGTGCCATAAAAACAATAATGTATTAGAGTATAGCATCCTACTGCATTGTACCAGATACTATTGGTATAGGAGTTACATTGGATATTTCCCTTAAATTGTGGGGTCTTTAGTTGTATAGTTATGTAAATAATTACAATCTGTGTACTGCTACATCCATTATTGGAACACATATATAAGATTCCTTCTGGAACATGTGGAGGTTTTGCCCCATACGGACAGCCAAGAAAGTGAAGCATTTCAGTTTTTGGCTATTCCAAACCCTTGCCACTCGAGGTTGCAAAAAAAAATTGCTGATACACTGGATGGAGCCCGGAAGAAGCTTGGGCCTTGTGACTACCTTTGTTTGAATTCTTGGGATTATGGATGTGGTTTTTGGTCATCCTGTAAATTGAGGTTGGTGGAGTCCATGGGCCTCTATCACTTTGCTAAGTTGGAAACTGAGTTTCTTCCGATATCAAATTGACAGGCATCCCAACAATTTCCCTTTGCATCCCCTTGCCTGCTCCAGGACCAGGATGCCGAATGAGAAGGAAGCCAAGAATAAGCCTGGCGGTGGTGGGGGTGCGGCCAAGAAGGCCAAAGCAAAGCCTAAGCATGCGCCAAAGGCTGCTCCTAAGGTTGCCCCGAAAGCTGCCCCTAAGGCTGCTGCATAGCCATGATGATGAGTGAGCCCCAATTTTTTTGAGTCTCCACAGCAAAGGATTCAAAACTCATAGTTTTGGGGATTGAAAACATACAAAAATCTATGTTTCTGCTTGGTTCAGTAAGGGGCACGGCCATGGCTGCCCGATTTGAACAAGTGGGCGAGGGATCCCCGCTGACTGCTGGGCGTACTTTATCGTATCAGTTGGATTTCCAACTCCAATCCATCTTTATTGGGGATGCTTCTGCACAACGCAGGATGCAGCGCAAGTGACATTGCTTTTGAGCTCGTTGGAAAAAATGTTATCTCATTACTTCCCAGCAAACAAATCGATGACCTTCTACCGGCTAGTTCATGCCAGGGGAAGCCTTTAAAAAAGTCCCTGATGAGTTCATTACCAATCTGGCTGATCAATTGGGTGACGGCGTCCGGGTCTCAACTATAGTTCTCACCTCTTTTGTAATCACCCTGGTTCAGATCCCGTGCCCGCCTGAGGCCACAGCAGCTTCTGCACAGAAGTCTTGGCACTCCCTGGACCAGGGCAAATGTCAAGATTATAACAATGCTTCACGCGTTATCCATGAGAGAATGGAGAAACTTGGGTACTCACTTCCTATCCCGATTCATGAGACTGAACATCACAGTGAGCTGCCGGATACTCATAGACTCACCACTTTCCATATCCTACCAGAAGATTGGGTCAAGTACTGGATGGTGGAGTGTCCCGAACTCCTATGTGGTTGGAATGGAGGCCCCAAGGAAAATGTCACTGCATTTTGGCGTGCTTTTCAATCACACCATCCTTCTCATGAAGTTTTCTCCAAACATGCAGGGAGGCTGGATCAAGTTGTACCACTGCTTCTTCATGGTGATGAAGGAAGGGCTGTCAAAAGGACAAACTACTTGGTTCTGTCAATAGAATCCCCACTTGGCTCCTTGGATGACCCCACGGTGAGATGCACATGCTGTAACGATTTGCGCAAACGTTCTGGTTTACCAACATATGGCACTGATGCGGATGTTCTTGACCCTGAAGTTTTGGCTATGTGCCGCAGGCAAACAACAAATTTCAAAGGCCATAGCTATCTATCCCACTTTTTACTATTTGGAATGGGTGGCTGGATCTACAAGCGCCATCCGCACATTGTGGATACGTTGTTAACTGAAACAATGACGAGCTTGAACAAACTTTTTACAGAGGGAGTGTCCACTGCGAATGGCACCTTTTATGCTGCCATTATTGGCATCAAAGGTGATCTGGATTTTCACAAGAAGGTCATGTGTTTAACAAGGAGCTACTCCAACATTGGGACCAAAGTGGACAAAGAGCTGTGCCATCTATGCAAAGCAGGGGCCACAAATGTTCCTTTTGAGGACTACAGTGATTCACCGACATGGGAACAGACTTTGCATCTTGAAAGACCATGGTCAGTGAATGACCCTCCAGTGCTAGCAAACCTGCATTTTGATGAAAATTGCCCGGAAGAAATGCTGCAACCGGATCTGTTCCACATAACCAAATTGGGTGTGGGAAGAGACATCGTCGGTGGGATCCTTATTCTACTACTACGTCTTAAATTTTTTGACTACCCTGAAAGCACTGTGAACATAGATGATCGTTTTAGCCGGGCTCACTCCTACTTCGTCTTGTGGTGCATGAGTCAGGGTAAGAGTCCTGGCCTCCGGAGTTTCAGCAAGAGCTTTTTCAACATGAAGTCGCTCATCTCAGCTCCCTGGGCGTCGAGCAAAGGCTCAGATACCATATTGTTGTTGCAGTGGCTGAGGCACACTTTGAAACTCAATATCGAAACACCTGCTGTGGAAGGGTATGAAACATTACTGAAACAAATGCTGCAAGTTTGTGAAGCTTCCTTATCTTTACGGATGGTGCATCATCACAGGCTTTGGCTTGAGAGACCCTGTGCAAAGATGCTGTACGTTCACATTATGACCATTCTTCGTGGCTATGCTGTTCTTGGGAAGGCATCAATCAGGTTACACATTCGGGCCTTCATTCAGAAACCAAAGCATCATGGGCTACATCACATTGGACACTTCTTGAAACGTGAATTGGAAAAGGGATCTTCGCTGATATTGAGTCCCCAAAGCAAGTCCTGCGAAATGAATGAAGATTTTCTTGGACGAATCAGTCGTCTGAGTCGACGTGTTGGATTTCGCAAGTGTGACCTCCGTGTTTGTCACCGTTATTTCATGAAAATACAGGTTCTTCTAAAGAGAAGAATGGGCAGAAAAAATCGTAAGGTTTGGGCTAAACGATAGGGAAGATGTGAACTAGTGCATGGGCCCCATTATGTTTCTCAAATTGTTCTTACATTATGATAAAAAACATACTCTATGTATCTAACACAACCTGGATACACAACCTTTGTTGCCCATCCCTTTGCCCAGCTATGGGTCTCTGGCCTTCTTTTCTGGGCCATCTTGATCCGCACTTGCGATGACCAGCGCATGGCAGGCACAAAGGTGCAAGGTGGTTTGGGAGTGATCTGGGAAATTGGTTGTTTTTGCTATTTTGTTACTTCGCTGATTACAAGACATTCTCATAAGATAGCACCACTATAGTGAAGATATTGTGCCTGATTTGGAATACAACAATGATGGTGTAAAATGATTTTAACTTATTTAACTTGGGTATATTTCATTAGTATAACCTATAATATGTCCATTTACCCAAAAATCATCAAAACTGATTCGGGCAGAAAATTTGCCTGCGGGCTGAAAATCTTGCCCGGGCAGGAATTTTAGCCTTAACAGCTTCGGGCTGAAAAAATAGCCTGGGCGAGGATGCAGGTATATATATATATACTGCACGGAACCAATGATTAAATACCATGCAGTGTTTGTTAGAATGTTATATAGGATGGTAGTTATGTGGCATCCTAAACGAACACAAACATTCCCAAACATTTTAAACAAACAATTGTGCCAAAGAATCATAGGGTTGCAACAAAGGGGAATAATTTACTTAATGCCTGCAGTCGATGGCAGGACATCGCTCATATGCTTATTGGTCAGCATCTTGGGAGGAAGCTATCTAATTGAACAGCCTGGATCTTCGATTTTACCCCAATACAAACGTATTGTTTGGCTAAGTCGC
>Ga0126343_10000542_pt1 | contig 14898 bp, 6 predicted proteins | sample Cyp2metagenome_FD_92531 | JGI IMG/M metagenome (GOLD analysis project Ga0126343, IMG submission 92531) | Coral microbial communities from Lord Howe Island, Old Settlement Bay, Australia - Cyphastrea 2 metagenome | ecosystem: Host-associated > Invertebrates > Cnidaria > Coral ... | reverse complement strand
GTTTTTTTTAAAAAAAAAAAATAAAATTAAACCAAAACCCCCCCCCCCCCCGGGGAAAAAGATTATTTCCCCCCCCCCCCCCCCCCCCCCCCCCCCCCACCACCACTAACCTAGATCTGTCTGTATAGCAAGAATTTTAACAACACAGCAATCATTTCTCCATGTGCCTTGCAGAGAGTGGTTTTGTGATGCCTTGAAAGCCACCTGGATTCACAAGCCACTCTTTCCCTCAGCCCCAAACCTTCCTCCCACATATGAACAAATACAGACACCCAAATGACACTGCAAGACATTAATAATAACTGTTCTCCAATCTCCAATCCAAAATCACCCAGCTTACAATAGTAACAGACACAACCTGCCAAACAAAAGATACAAAGTCTTTTTCTACAAATTACATTATTTATACACATGTAGTACCTTGTTCGGATATCTGAAAATTACACAATCATCTGATAACTGTCAGATTTGTAATAAATAATTTACGTTTTATTACACGTTTGAAAAGGATTGAAATGAATTTTAATAGAACTGATCTTTATGATCCCAACTGAGAGACCCTGATTGTGCAAGTTCATTGGTTCAACATAGGCAATAGTTCCTCCCTATCAATTATTTGTCATTTAAATTGTACACCTGCCATGAATCACAAAATTATGCAGCTCACTAAGTGATCTAGGAGTGACTCCCATATGTAAATGAATCATCAAATGGTCGGTATTGTTGAAAAGATTTAAAAATTAAACGGGGTTTCACCTGCCCTCAAAAACCACTAAGGAAGATACAGTTTTTCTTGCCAAACCCAATCTTGAAAATACATCAAACGACGCAAGAACCTTGGTTTTCTATGACAACGAGGTTTGGTAGAAAAGCAACATACAGGGCTAAAATGCAACCTCGATAGAAGCTTACATAAAGCACTAAAATATTCAAGTTAAATTTTATTTATTACTGTATCCCTGAACTTCCCATTGCAAACACAGCACAGAGAAATCTTGTCTCTTTTTTTCTCGTTATTTATCATTTATTTCTCCTCAAATAAAGTTTCAGTACTTCTACAAAAACTACAATCTCGAGTTAACTCCTTGAGCTGCGAAAGGCAAACAAATTCCGCGAAAATTTAAATTCCAAACTCCCATCATGTTTGATCATGAATTAGAACGCGTTAGAAAATATAAACTTCCTAAGTTTCTTAACAGAGATTTCATTGGGATTATTTCACTCAAACTTAACACTGACTACGCTGGGGAAGTCAATAAAAGGATAATCACCTTTAAAAGCTTCACTTATTTTAGATTTAGGAGCCTTACCTCGCTGTCGGCAAAAACACAAACGTTCGCTGTTGTCTCCTGTGGATCGCCATTATACATGTCTCTTCCATCGGTTATGATGGTTCCGTAGAGAAAAGCTAGCTCTTCGCTGTCTGGGTGATGCAGCCTAACTTGACTTTTGGTCGCATTGGTGATCACATTGGCAGCATCCACGACCTCGTTTATTCGAGAAGATCGCACGTCGACACCCAATCGGTCTCCAGGGACAATGGCGTAAAAGGCACCTCCAAACCCAATGTCAACTTTCACCTTGCCAAACTTCTCCGTGTTAATCTCGACGTCAAGTCCAAACGCAAATGCAGGGACAGACACGAAGCGAACACGGCCTGATTTTCCTTCTTTTATGTCGACTAACGCTTTCACCACGCCGCAAGGACACTCGATAAACACAGGTACTTCACCAACACTCGAGCGCGACACGTCTGTGCTGAGAAGACCGGAGTCGACAGCGTATCGACCAAGAGCGATAACAGCGTGTCCACACATCGTGCTGTATCCTTCGTTATGCATGAACAGCACTCCCAAATCGGCCATTTCACTGTGTGGTTGGACTATCACAGCGCCATACATATCATAGTGTCCGCGAGGTTCGAACATAACCAGCTTGCGAAGGTGATCGAGGTGTTCTCGAACGTACCGTCTTTTGGCCAAAATTGTGTCTCCTTTGATCTCGGGGTAGCCGGAAACTATTATTCTGAGCGGTTCACCTCCTGTGTGCATCTCAATTGTAGAGATTTCGGGGCCGTTTTCCTCCATCGTTATTGAAGTCATTGAAAGCTGCGAAAGATTCGAGCAAATTTTCAGCTGATTTGCCAAACGTCTGAAGAGTTCCGGCCAGTAGACCTGGCGCGCGCATGTCCCGCTGTTAATTAAAAAGGCGGGAAAGTAATCCCCAGCAGGAGTGACAGAGGGTAGGCGCTCAATCAAAGTCAAATTACTTGTGCTTTATCTTAATTGACATTTTTTCTTCTATAGCACTGTCGCCATTTTATCTCTCGATATTTGTAGCGTAAGTTTCTTTTCGTCTTTTTTCAACCAGATTTTGACAATTGATGAGAGTGTTGAGTACGCTTATGACAGCTTAGCAGGACGTTATTAGCTGCCGGTTTCTGCCCATGGTAAGTTCGCCCCCACCCAGTTTACTAGTTCGCCTCCACATCGATTCAACTTGATCAAGTTCGCCCCCAGCCAGATCGAGTCACATATAGAGATTATTCCTCGTTCTTCTATCCACTGCGTTATAAGATTCGTTTAGCCCCAAACCAGAAATCGAAAACACTGTTTAATTCTCGTTTAATAAGGGTTAACTGACATTCCAGTTGGGGGCTGATGGCCAGACAACTAGGAGGTAGTCCAAATGGGGAATAAGCGACCGTTAACCCATCGTTCAGTTGCGAGCAGCAACAGCAGGGAAAATCCGTTCGAAAATTGTAGACGTCTTCCAAGCTCCAGCTGTAGTCCTCTTTTGCCGTTCCGTATGGAACGGTGGAAATTTCCTTACCATCAGTTTGCGAAATTTTCCAGTCCCCAGCCCAGCAGACAGACTTACGGGAAATCCAATCCTCCGTAAGAAAAACGATGGCGGCTGTACATTTTACCACAAGACCATGCGAGCCCAGTACAGCGTGTAAAGGGCATTTTTTGCATTATTTGTTCAAGTGCTATCGAAATTGTTTACGCTGGGTTTGAAGGTTTCAGAACGTTTCTGCGCGTTTTTATGATCGTTTTTTCAAGTTTCGGTACGCTTGAAGAATTAAGGCGGGGGTACACATGAATTTAAGTGAAATTTTAGGAAGTTTAAAGAGAGATTAAAAGGGAGAAAAAAGGTTATGGAACACCACCAGACAGTTGCCCGACCCCACAATGGCACCCCAGGTTGTTGGGTAACTGTTTGGTGTGTATCTACCAATTTTTAACTTCAAACTCTAATTTTAAAACAAAACCAAATCTTCAAAATTTCCTATTTGCATAAATTTCCACAGCTTTTTCAAGTTCTCCCAAGCTTCCACAGTGGAGGTGTGGTGGCTTCATGGTTCGTGTGGTCATCCCCAGACCGAGCAGTGCAGGTTCGAACAATGGCCTTGGACACGAGCATCCCGTCCAGGGGGATAGAAATACTACGGGCTTGCTTCATGCTACAGAAACCGGGATAAACCCCTGCAGCTATGAGCCAGTCAGCTCCAAGGCTTCACTCGAAGCTTTTGCAAGTGCTTCTTTAACCCTTAACTGCCCAAGGGTGACTTATAGATTTTACTCCGTCTAACACCAGACGATTTTACTCTGTCTAACGCCAGACGATTTTACTCTGTCTAACGCCAGACGATTTTACTCTGTCTAACGCCAGACAATTTTACTCTGTCTAACGCCAGACGATTTTACTCGTCAAAGGGAGACCTCTTGGGTGTTAAAGGGTTAATCATACTACTGGAGCAGATACAAGATTTTAGAAAGGCAGATTCAAATCTTCAAAATTTCCAATTTCCATAAATTTTACTAATCATCTGAGAAAAACTATATATCTCCAAATACAGCTAAAAATCACCAAAAAAATTACAAAACGGCCCAAAACATAGATATGTGAAATGAGCATAGAGATTCTTGATTGCTTGAAACATATATACGAGATATTTGCATTAAAAACATAATACCCAGCCAAAATACGGCTTTCACGTGGATCCCCGCCTTAAGTGTAAATGTACCAATCGCCATATTTTTTCCTACTGTGGATTGCAAATGGTAAGCGTCATCTCGTTCGGTTGCTTTGCCGATTTTGGAAAAACCCTCACCATTGTTCAACGGTCATCCCAACCGGTTTATTCTGACAAATGGTAAGCACCCTATACTAGAACTCAGTTAAGGGAAAACCGCTGACCGGATGATATTTCAAGACTTATTGGGTTCCAAGCCCCTTTATCTTTCCAGACCTAACAACATCTTCACTTCCTGGTTTTGCATTTACTTGTTGAGGCATTTAACAGCTCGATATTCCTGACGGGAATACGATACAAACAGCAGAGGAGAGAACATTGATCTTAGCCTGTAGTGGAATTTGCTAACTAAAGGTACGTTTTTGATTAGTTGACTCCTTTGCAGTAGGTGAATTTGTTCTTAGCAAAAGGTTTTAACACCGAAATCATCGAGCTACGAAAGGATCCGAACATAAAATACGAACGCAGCTCGAGGTGTAACACGCTCGTCTGATCAATAAATGGTCCATTCCACCTGTCACAGAAGCCTCTATAGCTAGCTGATGCTCCGTTTATGAAGTCTTCAACACGTCAATAACTGCTACTAAAAGCTGAAATTTGGATACAAAAATTTGGTGTCATCGAATTACCAAGCTAAATCAAGAAATATTTTATGTATCGAAAGTTCATCTGCTTTATTCTTGTCTTGAATTTTTTAAATTAACAGGCCCATTCTTATATTAATTAGGATACCGACATACAGATTGGTTGATTTATTGTTTTTCGTGAAGTGAACAAGCGGCTGCCTGAAGGTGAAAACGTTTAATAATCGTAGCTAACTAGCAAAAGCGATTGTCACGCAAAGGTATCGGGGTTTCTGTATCGTTGCAATTTTGATCAAATTTTTGCTTACATGCCATTGCTCAATCATCGTAAATGCGATTGGAAGGGTCGAGAAAACACTTACGTCCAACAGACGGTTGTTAATTTTACATAATTACTACACCATGGCATGTCTTTAAAGGTTTCTAGAAAAAAACCTTTCAATCTGCATGCTGGAGACAATTCTTTGGAATGTTTTAACTAAACCTAAAAACTGTCCGTTTCTACAAGATTCTATACGTAATGAAACTGTGCTAGCAACGTCATTTGTGTCTGGGGGCTACGAACATTCAACTACAGTAGAACCTTACTAATATTGACACAGAAGGGGCTTATTAAATCGATGAGTAAATGAGGCCGTGCTTGAAAGGAGTCCGTTTGAGGTCACAGGTATGATGTCATGTCAGTCACACAGTTCTTTTTTAGCTGCAAAATCTGTGTTAATGTTTCTTTGAAAGCAAGAGAAAACCAAAGAAGTTTTCCGTATAATTAAGGAAAACGAACTCGGCAAACTCAAAAAAAGAACGCAAAAAAGTTAAAAACAACGAAGTAAAAAACACTACAAATCTCTCAAACGCTGGCTGTCTTCCTCAGGCTACTCTTCAGTCACTAACTGATTGTTTTTTACACAGCCATGGCTTCTGAAAGTTCCTCTCAGACATTCGTACAATTGACGTCAACAGAGGAAGGGAACTGGCTTTCCCTTGGCCGTGCGTTAACGACAGTTCTTTGTCAAGGTCTTCGACCGTTTATTAAGAAAGAAACAGAGGCTTTCTATAACAATATTAAGGCAGCCATTCCTACTGGACCCTGTGTCTGTGTCTATGATCCGGGAAGGAAACCAAACCGGTATCATGACATGCACAGTTGCCACTGGGCAAATGCCCTTCAGGGTTATCACCTTGGGAGAGGGCCGAACTGGAAGCAAAGTGATAATTCCAAATGGATGGACCCAAATGTTGGTCCCTGGGAAATAGCTAAACTTTTTCTCCCCGACATAAGTGGTCACACGGTAATAGAGAGCGTGGAAGACATGGAAATCTCTGCAATCCTCAATTTGATGTTCTGGTGTAATCACTTTACAGTTCACCAGCCACTAATCACAGCTGTTCGTGATACCCGAAACCAGAAATGGGCGCACGTGGCAACGTTGAAGCTGACTGATGCTGAAAAGAAAGATGCCTTTGAAACAATTGAGAAGTTACTCCAAGATCCGGCTTTGGCTAGCGATGTAGGCGCCCAGAAAACCTTGCAAGAAATTGCAGCGCTCAAGTCTTCTTCGGATGTGCACGTTTTCAAAGCAGAGGTCTTATCTCATTTCAAGGAAGCGGTTCACAAAGATGTCATGAGCGTCAACAATGAGTTGAAGTCGCTCAAAAAGGAATCCAAAAGAAACCAAAAACAACGCAGTCGTGTGGAAGGACAACTGCGAAACCTTCAGAAAACCCTTAAGGATTTGGAAAACAAGCAAAGAGCTCCAATGTCTGTGCCACATCGTGTCATCAATCGCATGTTGTCCGTTGCACATCTTGTCATCAGTGGTATCTTGTTCGTTGTAAGTTGCCTGCTCAAAAGTACTCGAGGTATTAGAAGAAACTCGCTGGCCACTTTGTTGATGTTTTTGTTTCTTTGTGGTCTTGTCGATCTCCTGGATCACAAATCACACAGAGATGGTGAGTTATGTCTTCGTTTTATGTCTTACGGAAAGTAGGTAGGAATGCTACTTCTAAAAAGGAAAAAGCACTCATACTGAAAAGATTAAAAGGGTTAAGGTAGCACTGATTAACGAATGCTGTCGACCTATCTACTAAAAACACACAAGGCATTGTTACTTTTGATAACGTAGTGTAAGTGTGTTGCCAAATATCTATGGACCAGGTGTGATGCAACACCAGGAGTTTAGGTTTGGAGGTAGAGATTTGGCCATGTTTCAATCCGGCGTCGTCCTTGGGTGGATGAGTTTTCCTCTTTTTCTAACTTGGCTTTTAGTTTACTGAATCACATCTGTGGAAGTTTCTACACGGACTGGAAGTGGAAACCGTAAGACTCGAACGCAGACAGTATTCACTAGCATGATTGTAACACCAGTTGGTTTACCTTAATCCTGTAAGCTTGTATAAGCTTATGCTTGAATGTCGATAGTTACTTTCAAGAGTCTTCTTACCCATATCGTCACAGCATGACCATAACGTTAGTGAAGAACTCAAACTTGACGTGTCCATCAATAAACATCATTATTTATTGTACTCGGCCCCTCATCAACACATACATTCCTCGCTAATATGCACGGCCAATTCGCTATGACATTAACTGGAACTCTCCTAAGGGAAGGGTAATTTTTTAAGGAGGGGGAGGGGGGGAGCCGGGGTAAGCTCAGCAAAAATGCTTCTCAAAGAACCACTGAAAAAAGTCGAACAAGCCTTTTTTTACTTGTTTCTTTCACTGATATTATCATTGGGCTAAGATAACCTTTAAAAATGGTTTTACTTTTTGCAGGATGTCCTGCAGAAGATATCATCGTTCCATTTGACAGCAAAGAGTTCAACCTGACAGACTACTTAACCACAGTTCGAGAAAACTTTATCGGTCGTCAATGGTTGTATCAAGAGATAGAAAATGTCTTCTATCCCACCCGGGCGGTCTCTGGTGTCTTGATTATCGGAGATCCAGGGGCTGGAAAGTCCGCCTTGTCTGCCCAGTTGGTCTGCTCACGAACATCAAGTCGCACTATTCATGACCATGTATTGGGGTACCACTTGTGTAAACACTCGGACAAGAACACACAGATTGCAGGCAAGTTTGTCCGTAATTTAGCTGAGATGATAGCTCGAAGATTGCCTGAATATGGTTACATCGTCTCAATCAGTTCCCACATTCAGCGTTCGTTAAACACTGACTGTGTCACTATTCAAGATCTAGTAGGGTGCTTTGAACAGGCAGTCCTGTTGCCCTTAAAAAGCCTGACGAATGTACCTAAAGACAACAGGTATATTATCATTGATGCCCTCGATGAATGCCTAACTCAAAGTGAAACAAGCCACAGTATCGTATATCTACTCAATAACAAGCTTCCGCGGTTTCCATCGTGGCTGAAACTAGTATTGACTTCTCGTAATGAATCAAGTGTTTCCTTACATTCAGATAAGATAACGAAATTACTTATTGATCCTGAAGACCCTCGAAACATTGATGACATAGAGCTGTTTTTGTCAACAAAATTTTACCAAGATAGCTCTTTTCTTGACCGAGTGAAGTTTTGGTTTGGAGACAGTGGTATAGAAAAGACCACAGAGTTGATTTCTGTTCTTTTGAGCAAAAGTCAAGGGAATTTTCTTTTTGTCAAGGAAATGTTCCATCAGTGGGAAACCTCAAGGGTCGCAAGAAGTGATCCCTATGCACTGCCTGAGACCTTAGGAGAATTATACCACAGTTACTTCCAAAGATTGTACGATCGACGGGAAAAGTTCAAACCTGTTCGGCAGGTGTTAGAATTAATCGTGTCGACGTTTCAACCATTGACTCGAAAAGAAATTTTCGAGGTTCTCAGAATGAAAGAAACAAGCCTTGAAGAAGACTACGACTTTAAAGGTAGAATGCAAGAGCTTGAACACTTTCTCAGATACGGCGAAAATGACACAGTAACACTGTATCATCTGTCTTTAACCGAGTGGCTGACAAGCGACAGCAACAGGAATGGTCCATTTTACGTCAGTAAAACAAAGGGACACGAGGTGTTTTGTGACTTTTACTTTAAGTTAATAGCTGATGGAGGTAAGTCCGCGCTGTCAAGATATATTCTTGCTTTGGCGCAGCACATTGCTCATGGCGGGTGGAAGGAGGCATATGTAAAAGAATTTCTTCAGTTTCCTTCTCAAGTTGTCAATACATCGGATCCTGAAAGTAATACGACATTATTGCACCTCGCAGCTACAATAAACAGCACAGATGTGCTAGAGCTTTTGTTACGCCACTTTAGCTGCATTGATTGCAGCGATAGTCGTGGAATAACACCTGCTTTTTTGGCGGCCGAGCATGGGCTTGTAGACAATCTAGCGTTAATGGTGAGAAGGGGAGCCAGGGTAAATCGCAAAACAAAGTCACTAACGTCCGGTTTCAAAATGGAAGATAAAGATGCATCTGATGAACTGTCCACTCCAGTCCTTAAAGCAAAGTCAAAATTTTGGGGATCCACAATGCTCCATGCTGCAGCTCATGCAGGCCACTTGGAAGTTGTCACTTTCCTTCTTGATAACGGTGCTTTCATTTCGACAGTTAACGACGTTCATTTGACGGCACTACAGATAGCGGCTGAGAATGGACACTTCAAGGTTGTCAAATTCTTATACGAAGCAGGTGCAGTTGCAGATCAAACTGCTCTTCATCATGCAGCAGCAAACAACAGGCTAGAAGTAGTAAAATACCTTTTGAAAGTCGGAGTTAAGGATAAATGTATGAGATGTGATGGGTCGTTCTACTGGCTAAAAAGAGAAAAACACCGATTCCAGAGCGAAGCTGTCCGATCATTAAAAAATGTCTCCGAAAAGAAGGGTTGTCTAGTCCATGGTGAAATAAACATCCAAGTCCTTGACTATGAGTCATGTCTGGAACATGAAAATGCTGGCGAGTTATTCGACGACAGACATTTAATTTTCTGTGAAACTGCGCTTCACTCGGCAATATCTTCAGGCCACAATGCAATAGTGAAAGAATTAGTTTCTAGAGACAAAAGGGCGTTAGCGTGCCATGATTTCACAGGAAGGACTCCATTGCATGAAGCTGTTCGAAAAAATAACACAGAAATGGTGAAGCTACTGATTATGGAAGATCAATCAAAGGTACATGCAACTTGCGATCGTTGGCAAAATTTGCAAGAACAAGATGAAATGGGCAGATATTGGACGCTGAGTCGTAAGGAGTACATTGAATACAACCGAGATATTTGCCACTGTAAATATACTCCCCTTCATCTGGCCGCACGCTATGGGTACTTTGAAATCGCTCTTGAGCTTGTGAAAAGAGGTAGAGCAAGAGTTAGAGCTCGAGACTGCCTTGGTGCGACACCACTTCATGTTGCAGCTTGTCATAATCATTGGAAAATCGCAAGTCACCTTTTAAAACTCGGTGCTGAAGTCAATATAAAAGCTTTTAATGGGTCGACGCCTCTCCATAGCGCTGCAACATGTGGCGCTGTGGAGGTCATTGACCACTTGCTTTATCATGGAGCAAACCTAAGCGCAGTTGATGATTCTGGTCTCACAGCGTTACATTATACTATTCTTAAAATAAATTCAAGCCATCTGGAAAAAAAGTTTCTTTTTAAAAGTGATACTAGTTCTGGTGAGCAGTGGCAGTTGGTAACGTTTGAGCGTAAAGGCCATCTTACAAAGTTTTTTAGAGAAGAAAACCATCTAAAGAGTTCAGATCATTATCGATGGCTAGACGCACTGATTCATTTTATTTTTAGAGGCTCTGCTATCGATACAGTGGATATTTTTGGTCAAACGGCATTGCATATTGCAGCTCGAAATGGTTTGGCGGATGCCGTCAACGTCCTTTTACAACAAAAAGCGAAACTTGAAATATGTGATAAGTCTGGTAAGACACCACTGGAAGTTGCAGTCGAAAATGGAATTATCGTCCCTACGCATAGGAGAAAGGAATCGATGTTTATTTTAGGAAAGTCTTTATGTGGGCTTCAAGAAGCTCTAAGTGATCACGAAATGGTCGTTTACCTTCTCCTCACCCACGGTGCTTCGATTAACAAATGTATGCGTAACAGACAGAGCCTTTTACACTACGCTGTTACAAATGATCAGCCATACATGGCTCAACTCTTGTTGTTAAGAGGAGCCAGCCTTACCTATAAAGATAATCTCCGAAGGACACCGCTTATAGCTTATCTTCACAATGGTGGATATTTGATGGATGTCGTCCTTCAACACTTCAATGTTTCAATCACTATCAAGTGCGGAAAGCCGTTCAATTTGTCTGTATTTCACTTACTGTGCTATCGCCCTCCAAGCAAAAGATATTTTAACTTCTTTGAGCGGAAAACGTGTGACGATCATAAATGCTCCTTACTGAAAGGTTCTGTTATTGCAGCTATTGAAAGCCATCGATTAAAATATAAAGTCATTGATTCCTGCTTAGATGCCGAGGGATTTACACCCTTACACCGAGCTGCCCAAGGCGCTAACATGGTGGCTGTACGTAGCCTAATTGAACATGGTGCTAATGTATCCTTGTTGAGTCCACAGGGACATGACGCCCTGACACTGGCTATACTCCATGTGGGAGGTGATATATGGAAAAATCGTGAAGGATATAAAGAAACGTCAAGAGATAATGTTTCTGATGTAGCCATTGAACTTCTCCGCCACAAGATGAAAACGAATGGCTTTCGAATTGTGTGCAACTCCAGCAAAACCGAACTGACTCTATACCATTTGGCAGCCTCTCGCGGCCTGGCGAAATTCATCAAAGAGATATTCAAAGATAAGATGCTCCATCAGTCAGATATAAATTGCCCTAACAGAGACGGAATTACTCCAATGTATTTGGCCAAAATATTCAGCAAAGTCGTGGAACAAGATAGTCACAACCCATGGACTGAAGTTATACGGTTCATTGAAAATCAGGGAGGTCAGATGCAGTATCCAAGCAGAAATGCTGAATACAACGTAATCTACAGCAGGCTGTATGGTTGGATTCCCAAGGACGTTGAGTTGAAGTTAAGACCTGACGTTAGTGGGTTTGTTGTTGGATTGTTATCTACTTATGGTTATTGGCAAAATAATTCAATGCACTGCCAACTGGAAAGTATGAACAAGACAAACCAGATGGAAATTGGTAGTTCAACAAGTGCCATTGTTAAGGAGCTCCTGCGTCAACTAAGACTTTTACAGCATAATTGCTGCCTTTGGAAACGATTAACTTGTGCTTTAGAGGACATAAAAATGTGTCAGGCAAAACAAACGCGGGGATCTTCTTTGTATTCGACATATAATAGATACATAAGGTTTCTACCTCCAAAGGCTCAAAAGATAAACGTGGAAAGGGCACAAATTAGTCTTTTTTACTTAATGCGAATGTGGTACGAGAACGTATTTGGAGACTTCGCTTGTTTTAAGATGGTTTTTAATACGCATCGGCCACTTTTTGTGGACAAAAAAAAATTGCAGAAACTTATTGAACAGTATGAAGTCAGCACTCCACTTTGGTATCTCAACCAAATCTGTTTTCGATTTGTACAAACTTTTCAACTTCATGAACTGCACTATTTACGGGATGTTACTTTCACTGAATTCACACTGTTATATCACGGGTATCCAAACTTCATAAGAGAGCGAATGGAATGGTCTGTTGATCAGTCAAGATACAATGAATCTTGGCCATTAGAGTTTGTGGTCAAGTCATCCTTGGGGGTTTACCGTCAGTATGATCATTTAAAATTGCTTAACGTTGGATTAGAACCCAAAACTCACATATCGCTCTACTCAGACAAGATCAAACAATTGTTCGTCGCGGAAAGAAAAAAACTAGAATATAAAGGCTATTATACCAACAAACATACAATTTGACAGTATTAATCCTTTTGAATGCGCAATTAATATTGAATTTCATTATATGGAGGAGAGTGTTTTACTGGGAACTAAACCACTCGTAGATTCCATACGCCACTTCATCCTGGACCCGAGTGGCGTATTTTCCGTATGACACCTTTGTGAGTGTCGTATCGTTCAATGACGTCACGATTCCCGCCTTTTGCTTTGGCTGAATTGGTTTTTCGTGTCGCGTTTGTTTAGTCTCCATATAATAAAAAGAACATTACACGTTGGCTCGAATATATGAATTTTATGTTCTCGTGGCAAGAACAATATCTCACTCGTTCGCTGCGCTCACTGGTGAGATATTGTTCTTGCCACTCGAACATAAAATTCATATCTTCTCGCCACCGTGTAATATCCTCTATATATTACTATTAAGATATTAAGATATTAGATAGTTCGGGTACGTAACATTTTGAATATTCCGAACTAAAGTATTGTCCAGATTATATCTAGAACGTTATTGTCTTTGCCGTCTCACCGAAGATCGAGTCTGGTGTAATATCAGGGGCTCCTGATCCCGCATTTCATTGATCACAAGCTTTTAGATCGGTCATGTTCTGTTGTTTAATGTGTAGTTTCTCCCCTAAACAAATTCAACCGTTTTGAGCTACGCGCCTCGTTAGCTACCTATCACGGAGTTTACGAAACCACGACAGCAACGGCAACGGGAACGTCACTAAACAAAAGAATTAATGACCAGAACAATGGCTGTGCACGTGCGTAATAATTCTTGGTACATTTCTTTGCCGTCCTCTGCAAAACAACAACGTGAAATGACCAAATTCTGCGTTGTCTGGAAAACGTGAACCACAACGGCTAATTTTTTAAATTCTTATTTCGAATTTATCGTCGTGTCCCAGATTCAGTTTCGCCATTTTTGACAGCGATAAAGAAAATAAATAACTTAAGAGTACTGAGAGATTCGTAGGTGAAATAAAAATTCATTTTTTAATCGTCGTTGCCTCGGCGTCGCCGTCGTGATTTCGTAAACTCCCATCATCTCATATCCAACGCGCGCTCGTGAAACAATTGCTAAATATACTATTCTCCTGGTTGAATGCCCCAGGATTTACAATTGATGCGTTACAATGTGAAGATGACTATATTGAAGTCTCCCAACTGATTCAGAGTGTCACTGAGAGTGTCTGTAAATCAACACAGTATTCTAGTCGCTTGGGTATGTTCGCATTTATTGCACTATTACTTTGCTTTCGCTTACTTGTAGTTGTTTCTATTGTTTACCTTTTGCAATTTTTGCTGTAAATTATCATTACTATTTTTCTTTCTTTTTTTTAACTCAGAAATAAAAAGAAACTACTATTAAAGTGTTCTCGACGATGAAGATTCCTTCATTGAGGTTCGCAGGATCATTTCCGTCTAAATAGGCCATTTTCATATTCTCGATATTGGACTGCTGGCAACGAAGGCCCATGAGGGGGAATATCATTAAAGGCTGGTTTCCATATGATCGCAGACGATCGCGGATCGCAGATCGCAAAATGTTCTGCAATAGTCTGCGATAATATGGAAACACACCTCTGCGATCCTGCGACCGTGATCGCAGACGATTGCAAACGATCGAAGGAGAAAGAACCATGTTCCATCTTCTGCGATCGCCTGCAATCTTTTGCGATCGTACGATCATATGGAAACAAAGTTCTGCGATGTGCGACCGAAATGTATGCCATAATATTTTGAATTCCGACCCACGATTCAACGCTTCTTAGCAACAAAGCAACTGCTTATTTGTTAATAACATGGCTGGCTTTGAGCGAGGTAACGTTAATAACGAGCAATTTACAGAGGAAGTTAATATGATGAGTGCGTTTACCACCGTAACATCAAAGACTTCAAAGACAAAAACAAAAAGGCTAACTGCAGGACAGAAATCGTGGAGAAATTTAATTAATCGGAGGCGTAGGTCAATTTAAGGGCCTGTTTACATGGAGGTGGGGAACCCCAGGTAGGTGAGGTAACCCGCCTAGGTGGGGTAGCCCGCCTCTCCATATAACCTCTTAATTTTATTTGATCATGTTTACAAGACAGGTGGGGTTATCTGCCTAGACGGGATGCCCGGTCTGCCAGGTAGGGTAATCCTGTCAGCCGGGGTCGCATTTTGCCCTGTAAACGACTCAAGGTGGGGTAACCCGCCTAACCGGGCTCGAGTTCGTGTTACAGTTAACTGCCTTTGGCGGAGGCTTTGTATCATCAAAGGTGACAGTAAAAAGCCACAGAACTGAAATGTTGCAATGAGAGCAGATAATGAGAGGAAAAGAACTCTGACCGTCAAAATGCGTCGTTCGCCTGCCATTTTCTCTGTTTACATGCCTAGCGACCACGCAGCAACGTCTAGTAACGTCACCCCGGGACCCCGGGGTTGAAAGTTTG
>Ga0126343_10000541_pt1 | contig 14919 bp, 13 predicted proteins | sample Cyp2metagenome_FD_92531 | JGI IMG/M metagenome (GOLD analysis project Ga0126343, IMG submission 92531) | Coral microbial communities from Lord Howe Island, Old Settlement Bay, Australia - Cyphastrea 2 metagenome | ecosystem: Host-associated > Invertebrates > Cnidaria > Coral ... | reverse complement strand
CACTGTAAAAACGGACCAGTTACAACAACCGAAAAAAAATGGTCATAGTTTGAATCTGAGGTAACCATATTTTTTTTGGTCATATTGACCCAATGATAATCGGTCGTCTCAACCATTTTGCATTTCAGTTAAAACTACTATTTTAAAAGGTTGTGTTAACTATAAGTAATGGTTGTTTCTAATTCATCCACACTGTTTTTTTCCAACCCGTTGAAAATAGGTTGTTATAACCTTTACTTTTTAGGTTGGAAATGACTGTTAATTTATGGTCGTATTAACTATAAAAAACAGTCAAAACTTGCTAACACATAAATATTGGCTAAAATAACCATTTTACATGGTTATGCTAACCCCGGTTTTTGGGGTTTTGGGATGAATCTGAGGTAACCGATTTAAAATAGTTAATGGGTGGTAGATATAACCATTCCTTATCGGTTATAAAAAAAGGGTTGCTGTAACTAATAATCAATGGATTACAATAACCTCAAAATGATAGTACTTTAAAACATTTTTATTGGTCATTTCAACATTTCTCCTTACCCCCTAAAATGGGTTACAATAATTGAACTTAAAAGGTTAATACAACTATATGGACACGGTAGTCAGTATTTTTTCTCAGTTCTCAAGCACCGTAGCTATCTGAGTGCATGACACAAGCTGATTAGCTGCTATTTTCAACAAGATAAGCTCCAAAATTCACTGACAGCTACGTGGTAAATATACATGGCATATCTATACACTGTTGTAAATGACAATAATTGTCATAAGTGACATGAACATGATCATACACAGAAAATTTTATATTCCAGACAATTATCATAATTCATGCTATTTTCGCAGAACTGCTTTTTTTAGATTAACAACCTTGGACTGTTTATGGAACACATGTTTTACCAGAAATATATTTGATGGTAAAGACTAAGCTCACTTTCAATTAGGAGAGTTAAGCCTTCACTTTCAATAAATCTGACAAAATATGTTCCACAGACAGTGGAAGAGTTGCACTAGTCTGACCTAACAGCATGTACTCTAAAAACAAAAAGACGTTTTTTTCGCTCCCACCAATACCCTTTGGGAACTCCATGTTAAAGCAGTAAAAACTACCCAGGAGGGTAGCCACTGCACTAAGAATACTCGGTGGCCGGAATTTACAAACCACCATCCCTTCTGAGGCCAGACACAGTTCATGGATATCCTTTATGTCCCCAGTGCTAATAAGTCTTGGGGACGTTGTTTGTTCAATAAGCTGATCCATGACTTCATCTGGATCTTCACTCTGTTAGTTAGAAGAAAATAAGAATTAGCAATGTATGCTTTAATACCTAGTAATCACAGGTTCATTAGTACATGTACATCAAAGACCTGTGGTGGTAATGTAGAGTTCCAGGGGAATAGATTAGCCCTAGCCCAGGTTCATAGAATCACACTACACTCGGTAAGTTATTTCTGCTGCCCAGTTGGCACTATCAAAAAAGGAAAGAAAATTCCAAAAGAAACGATTAAAATCTATCTGTTCAGATCAATAAACTGGGAGAGCAACCAAGGATTAGTTAATTTGTTCTCTCTGTCACGAGTGCACAACTAGCAATGTACTTAGGTTAAAGATAGTTGTTAGCAACTTTGTTTGATAATTACCTTTGCTCTCTTCCAAAATGTACTTGCAGGAAGCTGTGCCCCTTTTCTTTTTTCCCCAAATAAAAATGGAAGTCCAGCCATTATGCAGCGGTTTTGAACTTCTAAAATAAGAAAAGATAAAAATCATGAGAAAATTATAAGAAAATAATGTTATTACCAACAGTGTCTTCTGTGTGTAGCACCAAAATAGATGATTGGATAGTTCAGTTAAATGCTATTTTTTTTACAATCCAGACACCTGTATTACACAAATAATACTCATTATACAAGCAACATGAGATATATAATTACAGTGAAAATTTAAGTATTAGTAGATCTAATATGTTTCATTACTTCACGAAAGTTCTTAACTTTCTGCATGTGAACTCACCATTCTCATCATTGATGTCAAGACCTTCTGCCTCCTCCATAATTTCCATGATGTCTTTGTTCTTAGACTTTCTGAGAACAGTAAGTAGCTTTTCTCTCCATCCTCCCTGAAAACGCTCCCGTATGGCCTTTGTTATGTCAGGTTCTTGCAGGATTTTTCCTAGCTCTGCTCTGATCTGTATGAAATTTAGGATTGAAATAAGTTTAATTTTCTCAGTTAATAGTAAATGACTCGCATAAAAATCCAGAGATAAACATTCAAAACTCAAAAATGACAATCAAAGTAAAAGCAAAATTTTGACTGCGTAAATGCATGCTGTCAAAGGTTGATTGTGTGCTTGGCATGCTAGAGTTTGAAACCAAACTGACTATTTTTTTCTCAATGCTGCCAAACACTAATCCACATACAGTATCATTATAACCAACATCTCGGTTGCAATGCACATTGTATTTCAAGTAATATTTAATATAGGGCCTTTACTTGGCAAAATGCTTCCTAGGAGTAATATTATTATAATAAATAAAATGAAACTTTTTCAAGATAAACCTGTCACTACTAATACATGTAGAACTGTTATCAAAGAGGTCCTGTAAAAAATTAGAATTTAAAAAGTAAAGGGACAAAAGAAAATCAAATATATTTCGAGCATTTTGTATGTTTGCAAGCAGTACATTTCCAGAATATGTGTACATGCATTTACAGTTTGGTTATCACTGTATTTCAATTCATACCTCATTTCCCATACTTGACCCAAAGTTTGGAAAATCCTCCATAATCTTCCACACCCGCAGGTTCTTGGTGAGGATTTCACGTCTTCTCATGGGAAAAGTTGAGGCCATCAAGTCCCGTAGGAGGTTATAGTCTTTCTTGGACTTCTTCCATTCTACACCTATTCTCTTTTTCTGCTCCTGATAGGTGTCATCTGTCTCTCCTTCAGGAATAGCAGGGATGATAGCCGATGGGTGGGGAGTCTTCTTTTTCCTTCCAGGCTTTCCCTTTTGGACTTCCAGCCCCTCTTGCTGACACATTTTTCTTACAGCCCTGTTCTTCTTTTTGTTTAAGTTCTCAAATCTGTCTTTCATTTTTTTTGCCCAGAAAGACTGCAATGATAATGTAATGAAACATTAAACAATTTTTATCCATGAGGACAAAGGGTTGGTAATCACAGGAAAGCAACTGTCATCCTCAGGTTCATTCTAAAAAATGTGGGTACATGTAGACACAGTGTTGGTTGTCAAAAGAAATTAATACAACAGACAAATGAAAAAAATGGTGAGGATCTGGTATCTCTTGTTTGTATATTGTAGTATGTGATACACCAACAAAAACTGTGAATATACATTAATACTCTGCCTCAACGATTTTATGCATGTATGTGACTGAAATTGTATTCAATGTATCATTGTTAAGAATTTTTTTCATTGCCTACAGGCTCAACATTTGTTAGAACTTGACTGGAAAGTATTGCATACAGATTCATGACTTACATGACCAGCTCCAACTGAACCCTTTAGGCAGGGATACTTTTTAATGAGCTGCACGGCAATGTGTTCTCTCTCTGATTTCGTCACTGTGTCAGTGAAAGCATGTATTGACGTGCAGAGTTGTCTGGTGAGAGCATTCTTTTGCTCCACTGACAACTCGCCTTTCTCCAGAGCTATCTGTACCACTGGTTCCCACTAGGAAAACAAAGCACAATTTAACGAAAAAACTTAAATCCTCAGCAAATTCCCCCTCTTTAGGAAAGTTTCTGGTGCACAGTTGCCTGTTTTTGTGCTCTTTTAGTTGATTTAAATATCCCTGACAAGGCTTTAAAATTTCCAACCCAGCTGTTTCATTTTCCTTTGTCCTACAACCCCTATCATAAAATTATATGAAATAAATTAGGAAAATAAAATTGGTTTGAACCATAAAAAAACTCCACAAATTCAAGCACATAACCACTTTTCAACGAAGAAGACAAAAGGGCAAGAGTCCAGGAGAAAAGGGGCAGTAGATGGGAAGAGGAAGGATGGGAAGTGGGATTCCCAAGGTGAGAGAAATCAGTTGAGAAAAGAAATTTGTAATGTTTTGTTATACATGTATTTTGCATTAGAAATGGGACAGAGGGGGAACCTCAACAGGAAAGCGGTATCTAATAAATTGGAAATGACTTCCAAGTCATACTTACCTTTGAGGGAATTTCAAACTTTTCCAGCCAATACGAAGTACCAGAAGTAAATTTTTCTTTGCTTGCTGTTGGCACCTCCTTGAACAGGACAGACAGGGAGTTAATGAATGATGCATATGTACAATAATAGCTTGGTAAAAGATTTTAATGCTGATGATGATGAGGCAGCTGGGTACGTCACTACCGCGTTATTTCATTTCTTGTCTTCTTATCACACACAAGTAAACTTCAAGGAGCTTGAACATTCACGGTAGATAATGGTATGTTACTGAAAAACATTTCATTCAACTAATGCCATTCTGCACGAGAAGTAATAACTAATGCCTAATGTAAATAATGTCAAACTTCACCTTAAATAAGCACATACGCTTATTTGTATGTGAAGAGGATGTAGACAAGGGTGTACTAGATATTTCTGGTTTCCGCTTTCGGGGACTTGTCCTACGAACAAATTTTTCTGTTTCTTTAGACACTGTAGAATCAGAAGGGCTGGCGGATGGGGTGCTAATCTCTTGCACGTCTTCTGAGCTTTCAGCTTGTGAGTCTACCGAAAGTCTTCTTCTCGGTGTGCAAGCAGATGACGACGAACTCGGACTCAACAACGATGTTACTTTAGTCTTGGACGGAACTTTCGATCCATCTGGATTGAACTCCTGGGAAAAAAAAATATTATGAATGAAACGTTATAAATAACATTTATGAAAGAAACGTTATAAAATAATGTTTTAAAGGTCTTAACACTGAAAAATCAAAAGCATAAAAGCCTGTAGTACTGAAAACCACGTCTCCGTTGCAAACATGTATGTCAGTTTTTACCAGGCATCTCGTCCCAGTCTCCTCTGAACCCAGCGAGGCAAAAACCACGAGTTAGCGCGGGTCCGTTGTGACATTCTTCGCCCGACGGACATTTCACAAAGTTTCATTATATACCATCTATGTTATACAAAGAAATGTCTCAAGGGAGCTGTTAAAAAGGACAAAAGAGGAAAAATTTTCTTTTTGCTCAAAACATGTCTTTTTGAAACAGGCAGTCTAAGGGACTGATTTTTTGTTCTACTGGTTTTCGAATTATTCGTTAAAATTATTAAAATCTCAATTTAAATGAGCCAACACATACTTACCATTCCCGTAACTTCGGTCCACGCTAGCCGAAGAAGTTTCCGTAGCTTCAGTTTTGCAGTCAAGCCATTGATGTCCACCAGATCCATACCAATAAAACATTCGCCATCAATTTCAGCCTCTTGCGTATTAGAAAATGTACAAACAGTTAGGTACTTTTTCTGAATTGAGTTAATTTTAAGTTATTCCGCGGAATACTAAACGACAAATCACTAATAAACGTTACTGAACTACTGAATGGACGGTTACCTGCTATCTTGTCTGTGATTTCCCTAAGCCCTTTTCCTTCTAGAAATTCTGCAACCTCCTCAACTGACGAAATGGAAGTAATTGTTACATTCATTTTTGCCACTGTTTAAAATTGGAAAGCAAATTCGAAAGGAATTTTCCAAGACTCTTTTAAAAGGTCTTTCCAACGAAGAACACGCGCGCGAACGGTTGCTGGCAGAAAGGCCTATCAGCGGAAAGATGTTGGATTTTAGCCGAAATATGACCACTTTTCATTGGCTAAACATTTTGACATTGAGGTATTAAGTAACATAACACGGGTAGGCATCAATCAGAAACATAAGCCTGGATGTACAGGAAAGACGTTTCTGTATGATAAGCGTCCCGTCTTTTTTTTTTTTAACTTTTCAGTAAACGTCGACAGTCTTTTATAGGTGATTAGGGGTTTGTCATCGGGAAAAAAAAACCATATCGACTACTTTTTTGCTAACATAATCTTAATCTGATGTGGGCTAAATAAAAATGGTTGAAATTTTCAGTCAACCATGCCGCCTTTTTTTCAAGAACGGAAATTCTTTAGTTGTGGAATAATGAAGGAATTCTAAGGTTGTTTGTCCTCGGTGACCGCTTAATTAGTTTTATTATCGCTAAAAGCACACCCGGGCCACATTGCAACTGAACAAACCGCAGGGTAATCACAGGAAATAATGCTGACCGCGTGTGCGCATGATTGGTTAATAAGATAAATTCCTGAAAGATTTCATTTCGGCGCGGAAGTCAATTGTAAAAGGTTGCTTTGCTGCATATCGTTTACCGTGGTAAAGAGAATCATCATGGAAAATCTAAAATGTCAGATGTGCCCTTCTTTTTACACTCTCACTATTGCTGTGATGTTAAGCCATTTGATAAGTGTACACGGCTCTGAAGCCAATTTTTCGGTAACATGTGAGGTACCCGGTTGCCAGCGCACATTTAAAAAACCACGTTCCTATCAGTCACATCTTCGACGGCTGCACAGTGACTTCAACTTGCATTCAAGTATAAGAGATTGGAATGAAATTCACGGTGGCAAAAAAATGCGGGAAGAAGAAGAGATTGCGATGGACATTATGGAAGATGAACTTGTAAATGAAGAAAGTCTTTACGATAAGATTGTAGATCGCCTAGACGAAAAGAAGAAAACGGATGCATTATTTTTGCTTCGAACAAAAGAAGTTAATAGGCTAACTCAAAAGGCTACAGACAATATTATGGACGGTGTAACAACTCTTGTAAAGAATACAGTTGAAATATTAAAGATGGGGGTCCAAAACAGATTGGACAGCGCAGGATTACGATTCGATGCCGTGCCAGGACTTGATGAGCTGTTTAAGGACGATCATCCAATTTCAAGTCCCTTCTGCCATGTTAACACAGAACACAAGCAAGCCGCCTACTTCAAGGAAAATTTTAATTTAGTGGTAGGTACGCATCAATTTCACCAGTCATTCACACAATAGGCCGGGTTTTTTTGCTGGGAAAAGTATGCCCATTTTGCTGATTCACGCACGCTCTCGCGCACGTTGCTAGGGGGGTGAAATTCTTTGTATTCAAGTCCTTTTGGGAACTGAAAGACAAAAGAAACAAAGAATGCAAAGTAAACAGAGATGGAAGCAAAGACAGTAAGAGAAAGAACAAAAAACAATATACCGTTCACAGTCCCCTACTTTGTCGCTTTCCTCCACCGCCACTAACCAAGGGGAATTTCGAACTCTCCCCAGTTTCGCTCAGATCAAGAGACCAAGATGGCGGCCCGCGCCCGTCGAACCTACGATCTCACGGAAAAATAGGGGACTTTGAACAGTCTTGAAAAACAAGAGCAACCGAAAGAGAAAAACGTCCATTTGGAATATATGTTTAGCTTATTTGTATTTAATGTTTTGACTGTTGAATTACTAATATAAGTTAATTTGAGTACATAGTGCAGGCGTGCGAAAGGCCTGTAAAACGATTCACCGCTTATATTATAAGCTTCTGTGTTGCAGGAGCCCAGGCGTATTTCACTTGGTCATTCCACTGTTCGGAGGCGGAGAGGTACTAGGCAGAGGCAGGTGCTGAAGGATGATGAAATGATGTATGTGCCGTTGTTGGATTCACTTCAGCAATTGTTGAGTAAGCCATCAATTGTGCACGAGGTAAGTACTGGTTAATCCTTTTTTCAGGCCTTAATCAGATGATAGACAATGTTTGAAAAATTTAATTTGTCTCGTGACATTCGGAACTTAGATCAACGTCCTTTGCCTTCCTATTCCGCAGTACTACAGGAATTGATAATTTTTATGTTAATAGATCAACAACAGCCATCAGCGCTGTGATGGCAAAATCGAAGACTTCTGCGATGGAGAAATGTTCAGAAACCATCCTTTGTTTTCAAGAGATCCAACAGCATTGCAGTTGTTTCTGTACTACGATGAGGTGGAGCTAGCAAATCCACTTGGCAGCAAGACAGGAAAGCATAAGCTAGGTAGGAAAGGGTGATATTCTGACCTTCAATATTGTGCGAAATATGTTGTGGGAAGTGCAGCTTGTTGTTGTTGATATCATAAGCATTCTATTTTGAACTTAGTAAGTAAACCAATTATGCATGTGATTCAGTTTTGTTCACTTTATTTTAGGGGTGGTGTATTACACGTTGGGAAATATAAGCCCAAAATATAGATCTCAACTAGATGCTATTCAGCTGCTGGCAATTGCAACATACCCAGTAATTAAAAAATATGGAATAGATGCAATTTTGGAGCCCTTCTTAGATGACTTGCAATATCTGGAACAAGTTAGTATTGCTGCCTGAAGGTGACTAATTATATGAAACTGAAACTTTAAACTCAGGACAGGAGTTTTTAATCATAATGAAACTGATATTATTGTTTTGAACATACACACAATCATATACTACACATATTAAGTGGTACTCCCCCTTGGCATCTGTCCTTCTCCAAAGATGATAGATCAGTGCAAAATATTCAGTTAGTCCCTTGGCAGATGGAGCTATTTATTACCCAAACCACAACTCCTTAGAAAATTCCAGAATTTTAGTTTATTTTGACACATATTTCTCATTTTTTACTAGGATGCAGGACATCAATTTGTTATAAATGGTGAAAGACACTCTCTTAGAGGGACCATTGCATTTGTTTCTGGTGACAACCTTGGTTCACAGTTAATTGGTGGCTTTAAAGAGGGTTCTGGTGCTAGGCTTAAATGCAGGCATTGCATGGGTTCAACGGATGAGATCAAAACAATGGTTTTTAAATTTACAGTCTAATATAGTTTAAGCTATAACTTATTTAATACTTACCTTTGAATTCATTCATACTGCACCTTCAAAACCAAGCAATACACTGTATTATAAAATAGAGCATTTCAATTTTTTGTTTTATTTTATTTCACACATTTTCAACACCAAAAATGTATACTTAAAATATATCTGTGTGGTGTTTCATTAATTGTTATGGATGTCTCCTATCTCCAGTTTAGAGAAGCACAATTTGTGCTCAGAACAAAAGCAGGGCATAGTAATCAGTGTGACCAGGTTGAAAGAGTTCCGGACAATGGCATCATTTATGGTATTAACAGAAGATCAGATCTCTGTGTTCGTTCTCGGTACTATCATGTAATTGGAGGTCTTCCTGGGGATGCTATGCATGATGTACTAGAAGGAGTGCTTCAGTATGAATGTAAAGAAATGTTAAAAGTTTTTATCAATGAAGAGTCCTATTTTAGACTTGATGAGTTGAATGAACGAATCAGAGACTTTGACTATGGCTACTACAACGACAAGAACAAACCATCACCAATCTCTGTGAAAACCCTCAATAGCAACACCAACAGTCTCAAGCAGAAAGGTATCTGACTGTTTGATAAAGTAAAGGAACAACGCCTGCATTGACAAAACTGGTATTTAGTAGGCCGAAATGTTACACACAAAATCATGTTTCATGAGTGACTTACACGCAATAATTATTATAGATTATAGAACACATTCTCTTCTTTACTCAAATTATTATGTATGCGATGGATTGCTTTTAATATGCGATCTCCTCAACAGCGCACAAAAAACATTATTCCGATAGATCTCCATAGTTTTTGTTGTAGTAACTACTTTAGGTTAAAGATATCAGCACCCGTGACATAACTGCAGATTATACAATAATCATGTCAAAGACACTCATTGAAGTGACGGGTAAATCATATCATGTATGACTGCAGTGCATGATTTCTAAGGGTAATCATGTCAAGTCCGCATGCTTTGTGTTGCTTGCCATCATTGAAGAAGAAAAACATGACTTTAATTTCTGATTTTTTATGTTCAAATTTGTATAATAAAACAATTATTAGATTCGGTTTTGTGATATCCAAATTAATTGAGGTGTTGGTAAGAGTTATCAGCCTCAGCCTTTGGCTTTGGCTGATAACCCCTACCTTGACCTAGATTATTCTGGATATCACAAAAACCTCATCCAATTATTGTTTATAAACGTGATCATGACTTTGAGTTCTTTGGTTTATTTGTTTGCAGCAGCACAAATGTGGTGTTTGGGTAGATTTCTTCCTCTTATGATTGGCAATCTCATACCCCAGGAGGATGAAAGGTGGCAGTTATTCAACATGCTCCTTGAAATCAATGACATTGTATTCTCACCCATTGTCAGTGAAGACAGCATTGGGGTTCTTGAAGGTTTAATCGAGGAACATCATGAAACATTCCTTATGCTGTATCCTGGAAGATCAGTGATTCCAAAGATGCACTATATGGTTCACTACCCATCACATATGTTGAGGTTGGTACAAACTAACTGACTGCAAATTTAAGGTTGCACTGTCGAGATAGGCTTCTTGACAGTATTTGGGATGCATAATGAGATACATTCTATACATGACATTTAATCTGTGTTCCATTTACTAATACTGTTCCCTTGCTATTGCCATTTTCCTGCTGTTACTTCAGACTTTGAGTGTGTTTGGTATGAAGAAATTTGTCCATGTGTTTTAAATGCTATAATAAATAAATCATCTGTTGCAGCAACTCAGCCAAAACAGTCAATATTACATTACATTAATTGATCAGATATGTTACTTTCTACTTTTATTACATGATTTTCTATAGCTTGGGGCCAATGGTTAGATCGTGGTGTATGAGGTATGAAGCCAAGCACAGATATTTCAAGCAACTTGCTGGAATTCTAGGAAACTTGACCAATGTGGCCTATTCATTGGCAGTGAGACACCAGCGCCTTCAGTGCCTTAAAGGAGATCCTTTAGGAACCTTCTGCTGTGAATTTCTTCACAAACCAGTAGAAATAGGTAACTAATGATTGCATGACTAATTATTAGGTTTCCTATTACCCAGTGATCTGCAGCCATTTTGGGAAGTACACATCACCAGGTCTAAGTCTTTTGCATACAGAAGAATGGCACCTTATGCACACATATTTAGATTAAGTCACTATCTCATCCTTTGTCTTGTGTATTAAAACGTCTTAGGGACAGGGAAGACAGTTGTAGCTGGAGATGCTGAATACTTTGATGCATTTTGTGAAAAGGAGCCAGCTGTAGTTGATACAGATTTGTTCTATGAGTAAGCACAAAAAGTCATTTTGCAGACTTTGTTTTATAATCACAAGACAGTAAAAACTAATTATGTGTAAAATAACGAAATGCAAGTTTAACTAAGCCACAACAGTACTTGTCCTGGCTAGTGCTTTGATTGCATTTCTGTCTAATAGACCATTTTACAGTGGTCTGTTCAGTGACCTGGCCTTTGAATGGTGACCCTGTTTTAATACAGACCTCACTGCTTTTATCGTGTAAATCAAGTTGTTCTAATGCTAACTAAGCACATTTATATGACAAAAGCAGAGAGCTTTGAGTAAAAGCAAGGTCACTTCCATCTTCACTGCCATTCAGAGGCCAGGTCCCTGAGCAGACGACTGTAAAACGGCCTATTGGTCATTTATAAATGAAGTATTTTAAAACTCCACCTTTGAGTTAATGTCAATGTGAGATGATGCCATTTTCTTTTGTATAATAAAGAAAAGCTAACAGGGTACACAGTAATCTTAAATGTGTAAATTTTATACATATTTAAGTTTTATTATTAATGAAGAAGATTTGTCAAAAAATTTTTGGCTATCATTTTTTTGAAATAATACCATATTGTAAATTTTCTGTAATATTTTCATACCTTCTTCATTAGTTTCCCCTGAAACTTTGAGGATTATGAATTGCATGTATTAAGAACCATATGCACATTATTTGATAGCATTTGAATTCTATGTAATTTTTATATTTTTTTAACTTGAACAGGGCCAACTATGTTATCATCAATGGAACAAAGTACAAGCTCAATGCAGTGGTTTTTCTTGGATTCGATAACGATTTACCAGAATTTGGGACCATTTCAAAGATTATAGTGTTTGCCAACCAGGACATCTACTTCTTAGTAATTAAATACAGAACACTTGACTATAATGCACATTATCATGCATTTGAAGTTCGTAGAGAACTTCGACCTGAAAATGTGCTAACAAGGCAAGAAATGCTGGCAACTTACATGCCGATTCATTCTGTGAAGCCATATGGTAGAAATGTACGTTATGGGTCTTTGTTTGTTGCACCAAGGTTTATGATACCAGATGACTAGCTCTTTTGTGAAATGAACTGGGTATCATGTTTGTAATATTTGAGTTTTGCTGAACCATAAATAAAAATAATTATTAAATTATTATGTGTTTCAAATGTTTGTGTAGCTATAACTGTATATGTATTTTTTATTCGTTAAATTAATGCTTTTATTTTTTAGTTGTTACCTTTAACTGAAGTTTGTAGCCACCTGAGAAAAAATATTTTCTTTTACAATAACCTGATCAGCTACTTCAGTAAAGAGCATGTCCTACGTTCAATAACAATAGTCACTGAACCTACTGTGTCAAACTAACAAATTTTTTATAAAGATTTTCCCTCAACAGTGTGTGCTGTCAGTGGCCACTTCGAGGTCACTACCCTGCGAGCAGAGGTCTCTTCGATTCTCCTAGAAAAGTTGGGAAGATTGAAGAGACCTCTGCTTGCAGGGTAGAGGTCACATGACAAAATGAACTGCTTCCCTCAAGACCAGGCATGAAGTGTTCAATATCGGTTAAATCTACCACTTTTTTCTGTTAAAGTAACCCTGGATTAAAGGTCATGGTAACATTGAAAGGCTCTTTTTTCTATAATGAATTCCATGAGTCAAAATGCACCACTTGATACCTACCCATTGAGAACGTGTATGGAAGAAACCTTTTTTCAATCAGGTAGCAAACAAATAAATTTTACTTTAAGAGATTGGCTATTTCAAGTTTTTTAGAAGAAATGACTGATTTCAATTTGCCACAGCTATGGAAAAATTTTCCCATAGCTCCTTTTACAGGTATTTTTTCTCATTCTCCCAAATGAGAGGAAACTGGTTTCCATTTAGCTTACATAATAAAATACCACTTTCAAATAATTTTAAAAGTTTTGATTAAAACAAACTATGGCTTTCGTTTATTTTAACAGTCACAAAAAGTTATTTTGACCATTCATTGCTGTAACCCATTTTAGAGGTCAAAATAACTTGATTATTGGTTGCTATAACCAAAACCAAATAGGTTACGACTTTTAACCATTTCATTTTGGGTCAAAACGAACTAATTGAATTGGTTATAACCTTTTTAAATGGTTACTTTAACTGGTCAATTTTTACAGTGTAGGAATGAGTTTCACACAAAGTTTCGGTGTAAGGCGAAAGAAAAGAAAAAGCGTTATGTCGGTAAACCTGTCTAAACTGTTGAACATATAGTCTTCAGGGATAAGATGTAATAATAGTAAACCTAATTGGCGGGTGGCTGACCGGTTTGCTATTTAGAGAACGCAGTGGATGAGTTGAACTCGGGACTATCGAGAACAAATCCAGATAGCTGTAGGATTTGAACCAGGGATCTCCAGATTTCAAATCCTGCGCCCTAAACCATTCGGCCACGCTGCCTCCTGTATCACAACAAATCGCTATTGCATTGGCCTAATACTCGAAATTCTGTTCCTAAGAGGAACTGTTACGAGAACAACATTGACGTAAACAAACGTCATTTCGTGTTTCCTTACTCATGTAACAGTCCGAAAACACAACATCACTAGGTACACTAAGAGTTCTGAGTTTTAGGCTTGCAAGAACTTAAGGTGGGCGCAATTGTTATGATTTGAATGCCGTTTTTGCACTCGTTTTTACACCCTTTCCCCCAAGCTTATTTACATGTAATAAGCAATGATTGTATAGTGTGTTTCCATCATCTCTGTGAAAATTGTGGGTCTTAGTCTTGAATTATAATTGCCCAAACAAATGTGCCGTTTTACCTTTTTATGGCTTTATCTGTGACAATCTTAAATTTCCTTCGGTAAAATCTTCCAAAATTTTCACAGCACATCGCATCCTGTGGGATACGAATTTTAAACACGAAAAAAGTAGGGTTTGTAAAGGCAGGTTTTTCGATTCTTGCAAATTTATGTCTTTCACCGCTGCGAAAAAACTGGTCTTGAAGATTTCCCCGAAAAACGAGCTCTGACTAAAGTAAAACATTTAGTACCAGTATGCCAAGTTTCACGGAATTTCACCGAGGGAAACGCGAGAAAATTCACTGTCAGTTTTGCTTTCTTTGCTCGTGTTGACGTTATAAAATATCGAAAAACAATGACGTTTCCCTTTGAGCGCGCGCAGATTACTTGAGCTTTCGTTCTCAGTGTGCGTGCGATCGTAAAACTTTAGGGAGCCACCTTAATTTGCAAGTCAAGTGAAACTTTATTTCAAAGTTATTGGTCCAAAAAACCAAACAGGCAATCCAAGTAGGTTACGCAAATCGTATAATTTATTCCAATATATTATTATTCGATCTAAAGAAAAGAACAAAATACATTTGAGAAACTGAACAGGATCGCCTGTTTGGTTTGTTGGACCATTTCATCCTATTTCTTTGACGAGGTCTAGAAGGATTGTTTCACGGAGCACAACTGTGTACAGATCAGCAACATAAAACAGGCCAAGGAATAACAGAAGACGGGTCGGCGAGACAGAGTAGCAAAACATGCACGTGGCTTCGAATCTAAATTATCTGAACTGAAAACTGACTTATTCACGTGGCGGAATTACAAAAGCAAGTGTCAATCAAAATCAATCAGGAAAGCAAGCTAATTATTCATTATATTGACGAAACACTCTCCGCCCGGGTAAGGGCGTAGTCCTTTTCATAGCAAATGTTCGTTTAATCGTCGCCTTCAGCAGGGTGAATGACAGCAATCTTCGTTACTGGACGGCTGTACTCTCCAGTGGCTGTCTTGACTCTAACAT
>Ga0126343_10000540_pt1 | contig 14925 bp, 8 predicted proteins | sample Cyp2metagenome_FD_92531 | JGI IMG/M metagenome (GOLD analysis project Ga0126343, IMG submission 92531) | Coral microbial communities from Lord Howe Island, Old Settlement Bay, Australia - Cyphastrea 2 metagenome | ecosystem: Host-associated > Invertebrates > Cnidaria > Coral ... | reverse complement strand
CCAAAAGTTGCATCTTATCCTGCTTATCAAAATTCGATATTAAGAAAAAAATTCACCGTGCCGTTTTCGAAATATAAGCGCTTAAAGCTGAAATTAAGGGTGTTTTTAGCAGGTCATAGTGTTGCTATGGTAACCTATTGTGTCACGAAAATAATACCAACGTGTTCACTGGTGATTGGGCAGTATTTTGATACCATGATTGTAGCATGAAGTGATAAAGAGTGGTAATAAGAAACCATCAAAATCTACCTCTTGGAAAGTACTAGAAACTGTTATGAGCCACCTTAAGCCAAACAATACAAATTACAAAACCAAATGATGTGATAAATTTTCTTGGACAAAGCATTGTGTTGTGGAAAGAAATGATCATACATGCAAGCTTGGCAGAGATGTTTCATAAGATGTCATTTGTGTCAGATCAAATTGCCAATAGAACTTTGAAAGTTTTTTATCATTTACTTAAGACATGAAGTTTCACAGACACTCAGACTACAGGTTGTGGACCTTTTACATAACATTTCAGACATGATCATCCTTTTGTAATGTAAAGGGAAGTTACACAGTCTTTTTTTACTCCAGTAAATGAGCCCTTTATTGGTAATATTTTCCAACAATTTTACATATCATACAGTCAAACTAAAGGCAGGATACCAATAATTTCTAAAGGTAACCCATCCAAGGCATTTTGTAAGCCATTCAAGCAAAACAGTAGTCATAAATTTTGGTTCAGGTGACTAACAGATTTGATAGCATGTAAAAGGTGAATTATTTGGAACGTTGTGCACTTTCCCCTGCTTCACTAATATGTTTGATCTTTACAAAATCTCACTTGGTAAACATTATTTGAGCCATTGTACTGTGCTTTCAATGACATAAAACCTAACTAATGATTGCATTTTGGGCTGCCGGAAATCATCTTTACAAAGACACCAAAAAAAGACTTTGAAAAAATAAACAAAAAAATTGATCAACATCTACCAATCCCTGGTGAACCCATTGAAGTAACTATCTGTATCCTGAGAGCAGTGACACAGGAAACAATTGACTGTGTAGAGTTCACCTTTTTTTGAAAGGCACAATTATTTTGGCTGCTTCATTTTTAGTACATTGTTTTAAATTTTTGGACATGACTATGTTAGTATAGCCTGTTGTTATGTGGTTATAAATGTGGTGTCAACAAACACTAACGGCCTGGATTGCTGGATCAGTGGATTGCTGGATTGGTGGACAGCAGATTGGTTTGGGGAGGAGGGGGGGGGTTAGATTGCTAGAGGGTTTGGATTGTTGGGGGGTTTGGGCGTTGTACATATTAAACTGTTCTCTGGTTACACCCTAGCATTGTCTAAAAGTAAGTGCCTTATCGGAATGGCAGGTCAGAATCGTGTCAAGTCTTATCAATTGTTTGTAGCAGAAATTTGGTCTCCAGGGATGGGTATATAATCTCTTAAATGGAAAAATACCAAAATGAGAAAATAGCTCCACTTGACTGATATGACGCAAGTGTAGAAATGAATTTTGTAAAATAGTGCACCTTTTTTTAAGTGCTTTGGGCATCATAGCAGTCCTGCAGTTATTAGTCTTTTTCACAGGCATGTATAATTCAGAACATAATTTTGACACACATGAAAGAGCTCAGCTAATGTTGCCATGTGACAATAACCACTTCTTATTTTTGGCGGGGTTAAAGGTTACAAAGACGCTTCCTGCTTTCTTTGTAAAATCACTACAGCTAAGCAGGGTACAAGAATATTCACAAAGGTAGCAAGAAAAAGAGATATCATGCAGGGTTACTAAAATAGCAGATGACTTAAGGCAAAATGAATTTTGTAATTGAAAATGAGATTAGGTTGAATTGTGAAGACAATGTGACATCTTAATGTCGCAGAAATGTTCGGTCTCAAATACACACTGTTGTCAATCACACAATGATGTGCAATGTAACATGAGTTATTGAAATGCAAGATGCTAAAGGTTTATGAACAATAATTTTTTTTTTGTGCCTGAAAATGCCATGCAGCTTATGATAAAAGTATTCCTTTTCAATGTCTTCAAAGAGATGATCTAAGGCAAACATGCAAGGAAAGCAAAATAAATCCTGCAAAGTTATAACAAATATGTAAAATGGTGTCATGTTCTTGAAATAGGTTGCAAGGAAGTGTTTCACTTTGCAAACCCATGGAGACAAGCTCTTTAGGGAGGAATTAGTGCCTATCTCTCGTTCAACATTTTCATGAGCTGTGTTTCTCTACAGAGCGTATTTACCAACCCTGTAAACTTGAGTACTACTACTTGGCAAGTTTCTCAACCACTGGGTTATTACGGATGCTTTTAACAGAACAGCACAATATTGCATCATTTGTTTATTTAAAAGCCTCATTGCAACGCAAAACGAAACTCTAAACCCTTCGTGAAGAAGCAACCCAGTTGCTCAAAATTGGGCATTAAGTATACTTCAAAATAGAAGTTATACTGGCAAGGATGTATGAGTGATTGTGGGAAAAAAAACATTACCACCTTCATAGTTCTCAATGAATATTCATCATACGATTCTCTTTTTGAAAAACACGGGAAGCGTTCCCTTTAATAAGAGATTAAACTGCAGTTCGCGCTGTCACACAACAAACCCCAGTTTCTACCCCGAGCTAAATCGAAAATTCGTCTCTACTTGCAATGTACCTTTCATAGTCAGCGAGCAGCTTTAAATAGCTTTCACAGGAAAAAGCAATTTGAATCTATTTACTTTCGCATCAAATAGGTGTGAAGAAGGACTTTGAAACGACCCGATAAAAGTAACCAGTGGTCTGATTAGTGTAATAAGTAGTTTATTTTATCGTTTTTGGGGGTAGGGAGATAGAGAATGCTTTATATGCGGTATTGCAAGCAATGTTTGTCGAATTGACCGACTCGCTGTGCTTGTGTGACATCCCCGCCGCTAGCCGACGGTCACAAAATATGACTTATGAACAGACGCAAGGGCAATATTATTTCAACTCGTAAGATTAAAATGAAACCCGGTTTGTAGTATGTCCGTAGATAAAAATAACCACATCTCAAAGATAATGTTTCCGCTTTTGTAAATAGAATTTAAAAAGTCGACGATTTCGATTCATGGGCGTTCGGGTGGCAATGTTAATTTGAGAAACATTTTCTTTTGAATTACCATTTCCAACCTGCGTTTTAGGTGCTGAAGACATGGCAGCTCGAGCGTTCACCCAGGAAAGCAATTATTCATAAGGTCCTTTGAAACAATACAAAGATCTACAGTTTAGCCGGACTTGTTTTGACCCGAAACAAACATACCAGCTAAATAACAATCTTCCAAGGCAGCTACTGACTCGCGAAACGCTGTTTGCTTAACAGAAAATAAACTGTGAAACCGGTCTACTCAGTTGACATGCTAAAATACTATGTTTAAGCGACTAAGCGTGTGCGGTCGAACCAGCTGGACTCGGTTGAGGTGTCGTCAACGAAAGGGTGGTAAAACACAGCACTTGAACTGATTCACAGCTCAACTTGTAGCTTCCTTTGTTGTCGTCATGAGAATGGGCTTTGAGAACTTGTAATTATTAAATTTTTTCTGAAAACAACCAAGAAAAGAAACACTCTGCAATACACAACGAAGCGCTGCGGTGAAGCGGAGGTTTGGGAAAACCCCTAAAATATCGCGTGTTTGTGAGAATATAAACTGCGCTCTCGAGCTGTCGCTCCACTGTAGGAGGTAAGCGTGTTCCTCCAGCTCTTGCACTGACTCGCTCAGTTTATTTTGGAGTGGGCGTTGTGATGAAGCAAACAAGTTGGAGCAGCAATTACTCATACAATGTTGTTTTGAGCCGTTAGAATTCTACTAAATCGACAGAATAAATTCGCTTCCCGACTCGCGAGAGCCCTGTGACTCGCCGCGTCATTCGAGAAATAAAACTGCCCTTCCCGTTGACCGGAGTAGCCTTGCGAGCGTTGAATTTCCGTTTGGGGAGGCCTTGAAAAGGCTAACGCTTTGCAAATTACGCTCAAAATGCTGACTTAACAGCGTGAGACCTTACGACGTTACTTAGCATTGGACTTCTTGAAAGGCTCTTTACATCAAAAAGAATCCACTCGCTGAAATCGAAAGTCGCTGCAGCCCTGTTGTCAAGCAAACAATTCGAAATCCTGATCTTTTGATCGAGCTAGACATCACACGATATTTAAACACCCTTCCACGCTAAATTTAACGCACTTAACAGTAACAAGTTCTTACCTTTGGCTGAGGTCTCTTGGGCACGGCGACTTTGGGATCGATCTGCATGTATGTGAAAGATGTACAAGGTGTCAGCCTGCAGTTGGTTAAGTTCGCTACATTGAAGCTCGGAGAACATCTTTACATTACAATGGCTTAGTCGTGTGAATTAAATTTCCCCAGACACGAACATCGCTTTAAGCGAAAATGCGCTACATCCAGAGCTAAAAGACCATAAATTGAGAACTAAAATATGATAGCTAAAATGTGATAGTATAATCGATTGTAGCAGTTTATTCGAAGCGTTAGATGCCCAGAGCATTTCAGGATACGTTCACGCCAGACGTTTGCAGATGGAGCGTGAAAATTGGTCTTGAGCGAATCCATCTCTATGGCGCGCGCAAAAAAAATAATTACAGAATTTTCCGTACAAACCTTTTTGTGGTCGAGTTCATGTGGGCCTGCTTCTAGCACTGTATCGACAGCGGCTGGATCTTCAAAAGTTACAAACCCAAACCCCCTGCAATATGGATACAAAAACAGAGAAGCCACCATCATTATGTTGCATATTGCATATTCTTCAGACATGCCATTTACAATACAAAGATGATCGAGCTTGCTGTCTGAGCTGGAAGGAAGGAAAGATGTTTCATCAGCAGCCTTAGCATCATTTACCTTGATTGTTTAGTGTTCGGATCTCTCATAACCAAGCACTCCTTTAAGTCACCATACTTGCTAAAGTACGTCTGCAGTCCCTCTAAAACAGACAAGAAGTGGACCGTTACGGAACCGTGAACTTAACCACAACCGATTGTTTGAAACGTGACTCATCTCAGCTCATTTTGTCGCCGCAAAAAAACCAAACTCGATCGCCGATTTTGGAGAAATGTAATGTTCAGCGAATGCACTGGAACACATTGTTTTTACTGGGCTAAACAAATGCCTAACCTGCGGTAGTTTCCCAACTCAAGCCTCCGACGAACATCTTCCTGTTGGAGAAGAACGGACGGCAGATGAAATTTATGCTCACAAAAAATTTGCCCAAGTCACACCATCATTTCGATCGAATGAAACACAAAGTCGGCAGGCTGAAATTCAGCTAACGGATACCATCAACTTACCCTGGATCGTTCTGGAGGTCGACTTTGGAGGCTCCTGAGGGCTGTGGGCTATCCGCCTCCATTTTCCTACAACTACAACTAAACAAGAGATAGGCCAACGAATACCGACACGTGGATATTATATTCGGATTGGTTCGTGATGGGTGGTAATTTGGCGCCATTTGGAACTGGCACCTATGCTCGTGATTGATTTGAGCTGTGGTCTTTCCTGATTGGTCCACGAAAGTTTCCCTCACGACGCCGTTAGAAGCCATCATTGAAGTGACACATGTTAGAATGAGTCCCGCCTTTCCCTTTGTCCTGTACCAAGCCTGCCGAGTCTTCCATCCTTTCATTGGGTTATAGTAATGAGACCCTTGAGAAACTGCCAATCAATTTGACAGCTGATTTGCACCGAAAGACGAATAAATTACCTCAGCAGACTAAGGACTTGGTTCTTTATCTTGCAAATTTTCAATTCGAAGGGTCGCTCTAAACACAATAAAGTCTGCATAAATTCGAGTTGCCGAATTTCGTTTCCATTTGATAGCACATAACGCGATCGCAACTGGGAACCGATTGCCAAAATTTGACGTCTGAATGAGCTTAAATTGAAATAGTGTTTTGCAGATCTTCTGATTAAAACTTTCATGAGAAGGGCAGAATAAGCAATTTTTGTTTACATTCCATATGTAAACACAGCGACACAAAGAAAGCCCCAGGTGAAACGGCATAAGATTTTGTTCTATTTTAGTGAAACTGGACATGAAGCAGTTTCTTACAGGTACCACGGGGTCACCTTACTGATGACTGCTGCTTGACGTGTCTGCGACTTATTTTATTCGTTATTCAAGGGAACTAAGTTTACCAGAAGAACGTGAGAAAATACATTCTCAGTAACTTTGCGGGACAAAACATACAACGTCAACATAAAAACACTCTAAACTAAAGCGCGTAATTATTCTCTTGTGACAAGGGCCTTATTGTCACACAACCCAACAACAACATTATCTATTCACATAACGTGGTTTACTGAGAAAAATGAAGCCACCATAAAAGAAAAAAGAGCATTCCAGGAGACGGTTGTCGGTTTGTAAACTTTGAGTGAAGTGTCGAGCGGTGCTGCTTGGTGCTCCCGACATCTCCATATCCAAGCCTGTTATCTCATTCACGCCCACTTCCTGTGTGTAATTTCTCTCGCGCGTCCCCGAATGATGAGCTCCTCGACGGGTTTCATCATAAACTTCGTGCTAAGCACATTTCCTCGACCACCGTAAAACGACTTGGGTTTTTGAACCAACAAATAATGTCTAAACACGCTGATTTATGCAGTTTCACGCCTCGAGAGAGCAGACGTTTTTGTTCAACTACAATAGCAGACATCCTTTCTGGGAGCTCACAAATGAATATAAAAGGTTCTTGTTAATGGGCGTCTGAACTTTGTTTTTTCACTCGATAGTTGCTCTTCAAAACCTACGGGGCGGGAAAGATTTAATTGAGCATATGAACGACAATGCAAACTCCGAACTGGTGGAAAGGTTGAATTTCCGAGTCTACAAGTACAGAATTTACTTACTCAGCTTCTGATGTGTAGCGTTTACACTCCAGGGTAAAGCTGTTTATGGCGGTAGCTTGTATGCAGAAGTATTCTTCCTTGTTTTATATGGTTGTCACACTGTTTGTCACCTTTGGTGATACAAACCAATATATCACCACTATTAATTAAAAACTGCTGAGAAACTGATCGAGGAATGCTTATGATCAGCTGGAGTTGTTGCGGACCAAAGAATTGGTTATGCTCTGTACAAATTTTATGTAATTTTCAGTAATTGTGGGTTTAAGTGGAAAGTGCAAAAAACAGTTTTGAGGGGTTGGTTTTCCTCAGTGGCCTTTCACAACAGATGACGCACACCGAATGATTAGCGTGGTTTTTTTAACAGTTGCTTCCATTTAGTTTTTAGCTGGCTATATTGTGTCTAGTCCTTATGTTTTACTACTTAAACGTTCCTTGTTTTTTCTTTATCAAAATATCAACGAAGACTGCCCTGACACTGTTGATTTCAAAATAGAATTCAGGAACTCTAGAATGTAATTAAATATGGGTTCATATCTAATGCAAAGATGGCTGCTGTTTTAGTGACTGCTGTGTTCTTGTTCGAGAAGTTTTAATTCTATGAAAAACCCACAATCCAGGCTGTCACGATCGTTCGTCTACCCCTGCTCTCTCATGCTTCAAACATGCAAGATAGCTGTTGTATATACTTTGAACTCGTTTATTTTGCCATCATGATGGTGATTATTCCAAACTTACATTATAAACTATGAAATGGAAAAGAAAGAATGACCTGATGCCACACCCCTTGAGGTTTGAATACAAAGGAACCTTGTCTAAATACATACAGGAAATCTCTCAGAGACTGTGTAAGGCGTTGTATCACCACGGATCGACTGAGCTATACTTCAGGTTTCTTATTCTGTTTATTGTACTAAGACAATTTAGTCCTCGGTGCAAAGAACCTATGTTTATTCTACGTATATCTTTACAACCATTGATTCCAAGTTTAGATATCTAACCTCTCACACAGCAGATCAAATAGTACCGCTTATGGTCTGCGACTAGAGCTAAACTCCCTCACTTCATTTTTGAGATACCACCGACAGATACCTAGCTACATCGGGCCGAGGGATTGATATATAACTAGCACACCGAAAGGTAGCGGATCCTTCAACTCCATTTTGTTACAAAGCTTAGAATGAGGCTCAGTTGTGAAAGCAAGTTCGACGGCGTCTACGATTACTTCTTTTGATGCAGTGCATTTGTTTACCAAAATCTTAGACAATCGTCTCGGTGAAACAAAGCGGTGCAGTGCTTTTTATGCGCTTACAAGGCACCTTTGTTTATCAGGAGGCACACAGTCGTCATGTGATTGACTTGATTAAGGACATGGCGGTGTGGGTTTGTGATCATCGATCATGCCTGGTATGGTAAAGCTTGTTGTATTCCAGCTCAGTTCTGCTTGCATGCCAGTGTGGAATCGTGGTGTGTTTTCGGTTACCCTTGTTTGGTGAATGCAGAATGACTAAGAGGAATGAGTGAGTTAGATGAACAATGGATTTGTATAATTTGACTTTGTTACTGTCGCGTTTGTCCGTTGGATACGATGTGAAGCCCAACTAGTCCAAGGGTCCATAGTGCGTAGCTGATCAGATTTGTACGTGTGACTCATTCATTGCCACAGCCTGCCTTCAGCTGCTAGGAGGAAAGATGGCAAACTACTTCGGCCTGAATTCGAGAGAAAAAAATTAGCAAGTGTACGTGCTGCTTTCAGTCAATAACTAGACAGAATCGTGCGTAACTAAGAAACATTAGCAGCGTATAACAGTGTTACCATTTACTGCTGGACTTTCATCTTGTAAAGGCGATGTTGCAATACAATGTTATGGGACGATATTCTTGCTGCCTCTGTCTGTTGAGAAAACTCAATGAAAGTGAGACAATCGAGGTCACGATTTGTTGTTCTAGATGCAGATACTAATCTGAGCTCAGAATGACGATCAAAAATGCTTCTTGTCGGCTATCTACGGCTTTCTCTCTCAAACCTCACGGAATGGAATTAGCCAAAGACAAAGAAACACTTCTCTGACATTGTCAGGACTGAATCTGAAGCTTGATTGGAAAGTTTTTGGGATACTTCCAGTCGTCTCCGTACTAGACTGAGCAGGGTTGAGTTACGGTTCGATAACCCACTGAAGAGGAAGCTCTGGAGTGACTGCAGCAAAAGCTGCTTCAGTTTGACGGACTACAATGGCCGGTACATGTAGACCAGCATGTGTCACCTCAGACTTTTAGTAAAGCTCTATTTAATGTTTGGACTGTATTTCTGAACAAACAGAAGAGGCAAACGTTAAGAACTTTGTAGGTGACAAAGGCTATTCATAAATTTTGCGTCGGCTAAAGTAAGGTTACGAAAAGATTACAGAGAGGTTACAGAACCGCATCAAAGGGATCCAGTGAAAGTGGTGATTCGCTGGCTTTCAGTGCGTGTAGATAAAATACGTCTGCAAGACAATCATTTTATTCAGCCTTTTTATAGTACTTTTCACTGATTTTCCGGCGTAAAGAGAATGTCCCTAAAGCCATTTACTCGTACCAAATACCATGATGGCCCCTCGAGGTTACAAGAATTTGTGAGGCCTGCGCCGCTGCTCAGGAGACGCGCGACCAAACAGTTCTGGGCGAAAAATGGCCTTCTGTAAAATATAGATGTACACATTAATGACTTCCAAATTAATAGAACCACACGGTTTCTATTAAAGCGTTAAAGTTTGTGCGATTCCTTACAAAGAATCGGCGACTATTTCGCCATCAATCGATGAGCCGTATGTGTCTGTGTGTGAACTGGTGAAATGCTAAATGTCAAATAAAATGTGCCTCTATTTATTTGAGAGACTCGGGGTTCCCCCAACAATTGAACATGCTTCTTTTGTGACTACTGTTCTAATAGCTTGAAACATATTGATTTACTTTTTTTCATGCGTGTGTTTGTGCGTTCCAAACACCTTAACACTTACCCCTTAAGATAAAGGAATGTTTCTTAGTTGCGTCATTTTCAACGTATTAGCGCCGACAAAATAAAGGACAATGCAACTTTTTGGATGAGTAATTACCCGAAGGAATCGTAATTCATATGAAAAGATATCGGTAGGTAGTGAAGAATAGTTAAGAAAGGTCTACTGCAGTCAGTTTCTCTTCATCTAAAAAGCCTTGCCAGCAAACAATGAAAAACAATCTAATAAGAAAAAACAATGGGACACCTTTGGAAAACAACAGTAAACCTGCCAGAAGTCTGCTTGGAAAGGGTACAAAACAAGAAGCATGAAGCATTTAATAAGCAGAGAAATTATTACTTTTATTTTGCTAAAAATCTCCTCTTGTTACTTAATTTTCATGTAGTAAATTTATTTTTCTTGATAAGAGAAATGTTACTGGGAACATGTAAAGAACTAAATATGAAAATTCTGACACCAACATAAAGTTAAAAATTCATAACAGTTCTCCGGCCCTGCTGTGAAAAGCGAACATTCCATCAGATACAAACTTTCACTGGCGACCCACCCTTCGGTGTAAGCCGGATTAAAACACCTGAACTGTGCAGATAACATCAGCAGTTTGTGAACCTCTTACAAGCTGATACTTAGAATTAGTGAGTGTTGAATCATTTATACTAACCCTAGTGAAAAAGTCTCGGTCTTACTGAGCTAGACCGGCCTCGTATAATCCACTATTGCTGCTGGTGCTGCAAGTTTCTTGGACACCCCTTCGCCACGTGGTAATTAAGAGGTAGCGCTGGTACCGTAAAGCTGTAAATCTTCAAGCAATTAAAGCGCCGCAAATATAAACAAAGCAAAAAAGGAGGGTTTGTTTTAGCTGTTTACTTGAATTTGTTAAGAGTCGAGTACTTGCTAATTTTGTTAATTTAGTTTTCATTAAATGTACTTATTAGTGTTCATTAACTTCATTCTAAAGAACAATTAACCACATTTCTCCATAATGCAACATTTATTTCAAGAATGTGTTATAAAGCCATTGCTACAGTACAGAGCTCGTCAAAATTGCTTTATGAGACAATTCTTTATGAAAACAATCCCAAAGGTTTTTCTTAAACGTGTGCGTTTGTTCTTTGATTCACAGGCACAAGAAAATGCTGAGGAGAATTCATATACTCATCACCAGGCATTTCGTCACTCGACAGAGAATCTTGTGCTATTGTTCTGCGCAGATAAGAAGGAATATGCGGCTGATGCACAGGAGATTGTAAGCCTTACTGGTAGTTACTCAAGCTGCTGCCGGTTGCTTGTCACTTTGGACTCGTTATTGTGCGCTCTTCTTTCCTTGCAGGGTCCACCACTGTGCAGTACGAATGGAATCTTAGCCTGATTGAAATGGAGGGTTAGTAATGTTCGGTCAAGGCGTAGAAAATCACTCACTGACATCAGAATGTTTGTCGAGAACTGTATAGCATGCTCCAACCAAGTAGCCTCACCAATTTTGGTTCAAAATCAGTTGAATGAACTAAGCCGAGATAAGAAGCAGCTACGTTGTTACGCCGGACACATGGTATTTCTGACGGAATGCGTTCATTGGCGTTGTTAGTGCTCAAACAAAGTTTAGGTGTTGGTCTTAATTTGTTTTAGATTTCGCACTCCTCAGGTCCATGAAGTTAGTCTTTTTTGTATGGAACCGTTATAACCGTTTTTAGAAATTTCTATTCTTATTTTATGAAATCTTGAGTTCAGTGGTAAAATCAGTTTTGAAAGGAGGGAGTAATATTCTTACATCAATTTTTCGTCTTCCCAGTGCGTTCATCAGCTTCAAGAATTTCTCATATCTTTTCTTTTGTAATGTTTTGTTTGTTACGAAACAAGGGGGCTGATGTTGCGTGATGTTAGTCAGAGAAGACACCTGCCTGCTATTAATCCAACTGTATTGTTAACAGAAGAAATGCAATTCAGCTGATAGAATCCTACTGTTAACACAAACAGAAAGATAGAAAATATGGCGGTTATCAAAAAGATCTTTAATTTACAGCTGGCATTTGAGAAACCTGTCGCCTTGTGAAATGTGGAAAGACGCTCGCCCACATAGGTAGCCTGACAGATAGTACTGTCATTGTGTTCCGGTCCAAATGTCTTCTACGATGCCATGAACTTGCTTGAATAAAAGACCGCATTTTATTGGGTCACTCAAGTCATCTACTAGGAATTTATCTGTCGAAAAGAAAGACAATGATATGATTAAAGAAACTTTTGTTAGGTGGGTAAAGAGTTTGGTTCATTTCGGTAACCTTTAAGGTTTTTGGGCTATTGCTAGTTGGGAAGTGACACTCTCATTCAATGACAACTTTCCAATTTGCCTGTATAACTTATTAAGGCCTATTTTTGTTATGAGAACGGCTTTTGACTGGATATGAAGCGTACGTAATACAGGTTAAATGGCGAAGATTGTGTCTTGAAGTAGTCTTAACTGTTGTTTGAACCATCTTCATCGCACTGAACCCAGTAACAGCTTCTGTAGGTTGTCTTGGATGATGAGAGTACTAGGGCATAGACATTTGACTAGACAATAACCCAATGTTTTCCTCGTGGTGTTTAAGAAAGGCTTTTCTGATATCGTTTGTTTCTTGTTCTGTTCAAAAATACTGTGGGAGGAGATTTTAACGTGAATAACAAATGAGGATTCTCAACTCCCTCTTACAATGTCGGATAGCATAACATATTGCACTGTTAGTTCATAATTGTAGGGCTGAGAAGAATTCTTGTAACAATTTAAGTAGCCGAGTTGCTTGGGAAGATCAACGATGGACCCGATGGCATGAGGATGAGAGAAACTAAAGTAGAACCAATAACCATTTTAAGATTGGCAATTTAACGACTAAGTTGGGTAATGATTACAGCTATTACAAAGAAGACTGTGAAGCTGACACGATTTCAATACTCTCTGCCAACTCTTCGTTTCTTGTTTTGCATTCATCAAACATGGCATTTCACAGTAAAGCAAAGAATGCACGAGGTCTTTCCTTCCGTGCTCGGTAAAACTGAACATTGGCTCATAGACGTGAAAGTTCAGAATTGCAGTTCAGTAACAGTCCATCACTGTATCCAAGCAGATTGCTTTGAAAAATTTAACCTTGAAGCGATGACAAAGTTGAAATCAACCGAGCAGCTCCTCTCAAGTGACCACGTAAAGTCAACTGTATTAAGCGTACCAGTGAATTCTTTAACGAAAACGAGTTTGAAGTAACTGAACACAACAAGTAGTACAAACATGAACAGGTGTTGAAGAAAGCACAACACAAGCACAGCATAAGCGGATGTCCAGTAGTTACTGTGCAGCATCTCAACACGAAACAATGATGACACCAAACAAATACCTGTTAGTATGTTGGCATTTCACAGTCTGCCGGCGTGCCTACGCAAGTAGGGTTGAGCAATCCACTAATCATCACAGCTGATAAAAAAAAAAACAACGTTAAATAAACTGGTTTAGCCACTGCTTTTGTCTCGCCTTTACGTGCAAAGTTTGAGGTGGTAATTAACTTTTTAACTGGTGCCGTGTTTCTCTTTATCGCGGATGTAACTCACTGATTAACCTACGTCGGTCGTTGATCTTTTTTGTCTTTATTAAAATTCCTAGTGGTTTTCAAGCTCAGTGGGCCTCAGTCATTTATTCAAGACCACGTTGATTAAAAACTTCGAAAACTAAACAATTCAATTTCAATATCATGACTCACATCAGTACCACGTGTCAAAACGAATTCAATTTTGAGAAGGAAAAGGATCTCGCTACACACGGTTTTGAAATATACCTAGCTTCTCAAGGTGCGATAGCAAAGATTTACAAGCTTTGATCTCAGCAATTTAGAAATCAACAGCAGCTGAAGAAAAGAGACGCGCAATGAATGCGATTTTCAGTAGCTATTGGCGATTTCGTTTATTTATGAGGGTTATCACCGTCAATATCCCTGCCAGAATTTGGGTCTTCTACGTGCATTCATTGTAGCCAAATTTGATAATTGATCAATTAATGTTCACCCCTTCAAAATGGATAGTCTTACCATCTAGCTTTCGTAGCCAGATAAGCAAAAAAATGCCGGCAGCAACAGTATATTCTCAATGCTCTCAAGTTCCCCGTTGCTCTACTTTATAGCGCTACTTCGTTCTGTTGCGGGAAGTAAATTAAAAGTAGTGTTAAACAGAATTAGTTTTGCCACAAAAAACTAATACGAAGAAGGACAGTCGGCGTGTACGTACAGAACCAAACTGGTCCACCGGAAAACGAACTTAGTTTTTGAACGGGTTGAACACGGTTTACTAAGGTGTTCTGGAAATAAATTGGAAAGCAATCGGAGGGAAACCATACCTTAAGAATGCGAAAGATGTTAGGTGTCCCATGTAAAGTCTATTGCTTTGAACAGTTGTCTCGAGGGTTATCTGCTGATTGTAAGTGTTAAAAACAGCCACCTTGGAGTACATATCAACACGTAATGTTCTCAAGCTAACGCACATCAAACTGTTAATGCTCAGTTGTACACGAGGTGTGCACATATGTGCGTCTGTTCTTTTTTTTACAGTTGAAATAATGTCTTTCGTGTGTGAATTTGCATAAGAATAAGGGAGTCAGTTTAGACTGGTGAAGGCCATTAGCAGGGCTTAATTTACACTTATTATTGAATACATCAATTTAAGTCAGAATTCGGATTTTTTAGCATTTTATGTCCAAAATAGAATAGAGCTGTAAATGTATGAAACTCTGTTTGCGCTCTACCCTTGAGTTGCACAACATACTCAAGCCAGGAAGCTCCAAGCCTCCTCCTCTTTGAAATAACAAAAGACGTTGTTTATCAGTGGTAAGTGGAAACAAGCCGTGCAAATTAGAGTCATAAGGGTCCGTGTGTGATGAAATATTTATATATTTAACATTTAGCTCGAGAACTCGAGATTTCACGCATAGAAGTAGAAAGCGAGTCATCATATAGTGTTAATAAAAATCCACTACTGGGCGTTCAAAACGCACTCTAAATTCTCTTCATAAACTAGTTCAATTCTAGT
>Ga0126343_10000539_pt1 | contig 14926 bp, 7 predicted proteins | sample Cyp2metagenome_FD_92531 | JGI IMG/M metagenome (GOLD analysis project Ga0126343, IMG submission 92531) | Coral microbial communities from Lord Howe Island, Old Settlement Bay, Australia - Cyphastrea 2 metagenome | ecosystem: Host-associated > Invertebrates > Cnidaria > Coral ... | reverse complement strand
CGAGACCGAAAGAAACACATGAAAAACGAGACTTCGTGACTCGTCATAAAAGTTTCCGAGATTTCGAGATCGGATCAAAAATTTCCGAGATCCACGATTTTCTGGGTACCATTCGCCACCCCTTCGCTTGCTTGCTTTCCTAAGATATCTTGGAACTATTCACTTATAAAATAGACTGAAAAGCCTCAGGATCGCCTCTCCACCTCTTCATGGCTAAGGCTAATGATTGTATCTGATTTAAAGCTCAGACATGCCTTTAAGATACTTTATTGGGGGGCTTCGGGCAGCATTCTGTTCTCCCATAATCACTATAAATTTTCAGCGCGGCATGAGACAGATACAACCAGTGACGTCACTAGGCTGTTTTGGCCGCGCCAAGATGGCCGCCAATTTTGAGCTTAACCAGCCAACTTCGAAAGCCTGAAAAAGCAGTTTTCACTTACCGTACGCGAAAAAAAAAGGACTGCAGTGTTTCCAAGTAAGGTTGAAACTTTATTACTAACCAAAAATCTCACATACGAAAATTTCGTTTCAAGGGCACTTTAAAAACCCGACTTCAAGGGCTTTCAAGGAGTTTCAAACCCTTTGGAAACGCTTTGGAACTGCTCATTAGAAATTCTTTAAAAAACCCGGTCTCAGTAAGTTGAAACCCTTTCAAAACTCTTCAGAAACTCTTTTGGAAGCCCTCTGCTGTTTCAAAAGTTTGAAACCCTCAGGAAACCCTTAGGAAAACTTTAAAACTCTTGAGAAACCCCTTGGAAACCTGCTCTTTCGGAACTTTCAAACTCTTTGGAAACCCTTTTGAAATCCGTTTCACCCAAATTGCCATGTTTCACAAGACTTGCTTCACAATGGATGGTCACAAATAACTTGGATGCAAAACCAGTGAATACGGGATCCGCGAAAACCGGAAGTCACCTAAGCTTATACAGAATACCCAAGATTTATTTCGACTTAAGAGTTGTGTGGTTTTTCGTCTGTTTCGTTGAACTGCAAAAAGAAAGTTGCCTCATATACGCCATTTACAGACTACCCCTTAATTTAGCCTTTGGCAAAATACTCTAATCTTGTAGCTCATGTTGACTCATTCCTCTACAATACTTCCCAAATGACGTAAAAACATCTGCACATACACCTCACTCGCGGCAGCATTTCACTTTCAAGTGATAATAATAGTATAGTAATATTTATACAGGATAACCTCGTCAGTGTAATAAGCACTGGTATCAGAGGGGGTCCTGTTATTAAAATACTTAAGTAAAAAATACAAAGCCTAAAACGTAAAACAAAACCACTAAGATTAAACTGTTACGTGGGCGACAACAATAAAAAGAGAAATACATCAACCCGAAATCATCCACTTCTAATTAATGAAAAAGTCTTTAGTGTCCCTTGAGAATTCAATAAAGGATTCTTTTGATTTATTATGGCGAGGATGACCATTCAATTCCATCGCGCCAGTAAAATAGAAAGTTTTTTGGCGACATGAAAATTTACTTTTGAAAGATGTATGTCATTAAAGCGTCTAGTCGTAAATGTATGTACATTGGTCGCAAGCACATTAAGGCATGACTAGTTCTTTGGAAACACCCCCTGCGAAGTTAAACCTTATTCCTATAGAAATAACGTTGCGTTTTGACCTAAACAGCCCCAGAACACACACCAACAGAACTTTGTCGTCCTTATATCGCCTAAAATATGTTTATGGTGGTCACGGGTCTTATGACGTCATTATCTGAACGAAAGTAAAATTAACCTCAAATGAGGTGGAAATGGTTACCTCAAGCGAAGGATAAGATATCATTTATTCTTTGCCTTCACTGGAAGAAACTATATCCGTGCACGGAATGGGCTAATTTGTAATTCTCTTGACAAGATATTAAGAGACACAACATGTCTCGTGACCTATTTTACCGTTTCTCTGTTATACGATACATCACTGTCAACTATTCCGGTCAGAACCATACAAGGGACAAGTAGACAATCACCACGAGGCTTCAATTTACATCCGTTCTATGGCAATCCAATCAAACATTGATAAAAGGTCACGTGACCCAACTAATCAACACTTAAAACTAAGACTGAGTTAGAGTTGACATGCTGTTGCCAAGTTGGAAGGTGTTTTGATAAATCGTTCTAAAGTTATGGCTGGTTTCAAATCTTATGCAAATTAGGCGCGAGCTGTGCCTTAACGTGCTTGAGACGTATTTAAGGTGGCTCAAACCAGTTTCCTGTACTTTCTAAGACATAGATTTTGATGGTTCCTTATTTCCACTCTTTATCACTTGATGCTACAATCATGGTATCAAAAAACATCCTAATCACAGGTGAACACCTTGGTATCATTTTCGTGACACAGTAGGCTACCATAGCAATACTATGACCTGCTAAAAACACCCTTAATTCCAGCTCTAAGCGCTTATATTTCAAAAACGGCACGGTAAATTTTTTTCTTAAAATCGAAATTTGATAAGCAGGAAAAGATGCAACTTTAGGCAAAGTTTAAAAAAATTCTGTACATGGGGTTCAGAGCCAGCTTAAATGTTCGAAAATTTAAGGTGGCTATGAACCCCATGTACAGAATTTTTTAACCTTTGCCGAAAGTTGCGTCTTATCGTGCTTATCGAAATTCGATGTTAAGAGAAAAACTTACCATGCCGTTTTTGAAATATAAGCTCTGAAAGCTGAAATTAGGGGGTTTTAAGCAGGTCATAGTGTTGCTATGGTAACCTATTGTGCCACGAAATTGATACCAACGTGTTTACCGGTGATTGGGCAGCTTTTTGATACCATAATTGTAGCATCAAGTGATAAAGAGTGGTAATAAGGGACCATCAAAATCTACGTCTTGGAAAGTACTGGAAACTGTTATGAGCCACCTTAAATAAAAACAATCATTCAGATAAGGCGGTACTGAACCATCGAGGCACTTTCTAGCTAAAAAGACAGTATCAAGTTTCCGTCTATTAATAATCAAGGATACTAGACCCAAATTAGCATTCAGCTTTTTAGCATCGAGACCAGAATTTGGAGAAATTATCATCGCAGCTTTATGCTGTAAGCTCTCGAGTACATCACAGCTAACCAAAGTGAAATAAAAACAGAGGCGAATATGTATGTGAAGTTACAAGCAAAATTAACTGCAAAGGAGTCAAAATATTTATCAAATAGTTCGAAATAAATAATGGTTTGCCTTAATACAATTGTCTATTTCTTTGTCCTGGTCAATATCTGGTCTATTTTACTGCGTGTTATCAGCTAGTTCGCTTGCCATCATGGCCGAGGTGGGAGCTGTTATCTTAGAATTATATTAAGAGTCCAAAAAGTGTTTAAAAATCGAAATATTTTAGGACAAAACCTGCCTACCTTTAGCTGAATGCCTTCTTGTTCATCCTGGCTGGTTTATACCTAGCTTCTTATTGAAAAAGGTTTAAACGGCATTTTTCGCTTTTTGCTATGTGAGCCACATAGTGGAAGATACCTCTTCCTCTGTAAAAAGCGAAAAATGTAGTTTAAACCAGCCAGCCAGTAATCAAAAATAGGTAAAATCATCGTCTTGTAAAAGCGTTCAGCAGTAGCCATGGGAATAGAAATTCTCAAACGCCTAATAGCACCCAATTTCCTCCAGACCTTTCTGACCACTAGCTCAATATGGTTGTTAAAACTCAAGAGCTCATCAATTACAATGCCAAGATATTTGAAAGATTAAGATTTTGTCAAAGAAGATTCGTTGCAGGATAAGATTATACTCTCCTCCCGCTTACGCCGTTGGTGTCATCCATAAATTACATATTCAATCTTGCTCATATTTAGAAAAAGCTTGTTTTCTTTCATTTACGAAGAAATACGGTTGATATCATTGCTAAAGCTTGCTTCTAACTCGATAGCAGTTTTTGCGGTAAAATCAACACTGTATCGTCTGCATAAAGCAGAGCTTGCGACAGGCAAATGCAGGAGGGCATGTCGTTTATATACAACATAACGAGCGGGGGGCTAAAAATTGAGCTTTGAGGGACGCCAGAAACTATATCTAGGGGCTCTCAAATTGCTAGAAAACTAAAGAAGACTCGTGTTATATATGCCATATCTCTGTAGCTTGTTTAAAAGGATACGGTGGTCTATCGTGTCGAAGGCCTTTTTCAAGTCAGTGAGAAGTCCATTATCCAAATTTCTACGAATTTTATCCACAAAAAAGGTGACAGTGGTTTCAGTGGAGAAATTCTTCCGGAAACCAGAATGACATGACGACAAGAGGTTGTTAGCGTTTTAATACCTACAACTGATATACGAATTTCTTGGCGATTTTGGATATTACTGGAAGAATAGAGGTGGGACGATAGCTATTCATTTCTTCTCTGTTGCTGGATTTGAATAACGGAACAATTTCCAGTCGTCCGGCACCACTCCAGATGAAACGAAAGGTTAATTATGTGAGTCAAGCACTCCGAAACAACCGAGGCTCCATCTTAAAGCAAACGTGCAGGCATGTTATTCAATCCAGTGGCTTTGTTCACTTTTAGCGTTCGCAACAAATTTTAAAAACCACTGGGTCTTACTAAACTTAGCTCGAAGTTTTCGTTTGTAAAAGTAGCTTCAGTAATTCTGCAACGGTGATTGCAGTTGTTGGCAAGATCTCCAACGACTTTAATTGAAGGCGTATATTGTTTTAATTTCTTATCATTAGGAAGCACTCTCTTCACAGCTCTCCAGAAAGATTTTGATCATGAGTCGCCAATGTTTTCCTGAATAAGGTTCCGATTGTAATCGTCTTTAGTGAAGTGCACTTTGTTGCTCACTGAGTTTCTTGATCTCCTGTAGGCACTCCAATCTATATATAGCTATATCTTAGTTAACACCCCTGACTTCCTTAGTGACCAAAGGGGCGCGTCGATCACAATGTTTGAAAAAAATCATTAAAGATCCAAGCCATTGTTTACGTCGAAGGCGTGTCTGACGGGGTCCCAGTTGATTTGGCTCAAGCTTTGCAAAAATTCCTCAGGTAAGTAATTTCTATAGTCGTGGCATTAAATTATTTTGAGTGCATATTTCGAAGGGTTTATTTTCCTAACACCCAAAACAAGATCATGTTCCCTTAAACTGAAAGGACCACTGCCTGCTTGACAATGTTGCGTGGATCATTAATGTTTGTCACAATCAAGTCCAAGAGTGTAGCACTAAGTTTAGCTACCCTTGTAGGACAGTCAAACGGTTAAACATCGCCGCCAGGTCAATGCTTGGAAGATGTGAAGTAGTTTGGCCTCGTGACTAAATTGTACGTGATCTCAAAGAGCTGCTCGCACTAGCACGAGTATAATTACTCCAACAGGCGTTTACAAAAACAAAAAACAACAGACAAATAAGAAAGAAAGTAATTCCCCAATCTAATACTCTCCGAAAGTTAAACACGGTAATTTATTATCGGGTAACAGAGACCGTAAGCGGTAACAGAGACCGTAAGCGGCCCGGGGAGCTTTTTTTAGCGTTGGTGTTGACCCTAAGATATTTCTATTTTTAGAACAAATTGCACCATCATGTGCGGTACACGCGCGTACACGCTGCGAGAATTTTTGCAGATGTAGCGCGGATAACTGGCAGCCAAAATTCTCAAAATGTTTAATGCCCTTGGTCCACAACTCAATACGTTCATGGCTGTTGGAATATTGTTTTTGTCGTAAGCTGCTCCAGCTTGAGTAGATTAAAACAGTGTCGAGTTAAGTTGTCCCGCTTTTTAAAACTGACCAAGTTATGTTTCGCTGGGTCTTTTAAAAGAGCTCCACATTACTCCACTCTGACCTCACATACGTTGAAGATTAACAGCTTTTTTATAACACAGCAAACAACTAGTTGGATATATTTGGGTATAGCAGCGTTTCAGGACTTGAAAGTCTCCCTCCTCTCGAAACACGCTTACGAGGATTTCGCCAGAGTCTATTTCGACCGAACAGTACAACTGAAAAAAAAAATTGTTTGAACAACGTTTGATGTTTCATCAAGGCCCAATAAGTGACAATACGTTTATATCTGTAGATGCTGTTCAGTTTTGGTTGTGTAACTAGAATCCAACAAATTGTCTGCTGTCGATGAGTAACAGCGCCTGCCGATGTATGTTTTCCACAGTCGGTAAAACATGACAAATTGGACTCCTGCAATTCCGTACAAAACGGCGTGCATCGCACTCAGTAGACCTTTGGCATTGGTGAAGATTGTTGTAGCATCTCTGCGCAAAAGACACGAAAGAAAATCTCTGTCAAGATTTGTTGACAATATTGAAAACAACGAATCGGACTTGAAAATGCAAATGAGCTAATAAAAAAACCTTTTTCAAACTCGCCAATCAACCAGAAACAATATTGAAGAGACTATCAAAAACAGGTTTTGGTAATGATTACACATTATCTGAGAAACTATTAGATTAACCCGATACCAGAGTAGAGTTTTCTTTCATAACTCTTCTTGACTAAACAAACGCAAAAGCTTACGCGTTCAGCTAGCGTGAACAGATATCATTCATTCACAGCTCGAAATTGAAGTCTTGTTTTCAATCTTAAATCACTACCCGTTAAATTTCCATCAGCTCAGAGCAGAAAACTACATAGAAATGTCCTGGTTCTTTAGTCCCTGCCTTATTCAACGCGAGCGTTGTGAAAAATCTCACTAGTAAGTAGTTTCGACCTGGCACACTGCAAATGCCCAAAACTAGATTTTTACAACAATTAATATATCGGTACCAGACACACTACTCTCCGCCATTTTTATTCTTCCAGTAATCCTTGCTCCGCTTTCCGGTTTCCATGCTTCAAAGAGACCAGACATCGGGCTGTCCACGAAAATTTGAGCTTTCCTTCTAAGTGTTGCATAATGTGAATTTATTTCAGGTCTTGGAATCCGTGCGCACCCATAATATGGGATAATTTTTCTATTTTTAGAACAATTACGCCTTCCTGACGTCACATATTTGCGGGGATCCCTGCACCTGAACGGGTTCCGTCACGCGGGAGCAATTGGTAAAAGGATATTTTGCAAATTAAATCAAGCTTAAATTATAAAATTTTTGTGACGGTGAATATATTTTATTGAGCTTTTTTGATACTGGTTTTCATTGTGATATCGATCTTTACTAATCTTCATTATCCTCCTTTGATCATGTTCATGCCACGTTTTCAGATACTTTGCGCTAACGCAAGCTTTTTCTCTTTAATGCGAGGCAAAAGACCCGTTATTACTGATAAAAATGCCAAACTTTATCCGCCTATAAACTCTATATGAAAAAAGGCACATTGTATAGACCATACACGGCAGCTACCACCTTGGTATACGTTCCAAAAGAACGTTTTGTTGCTTTTGGTGACCGCTTAGAACTCAATTTCTGTGGTCTGCACGAGCCACTTTTATTCACAAGGAGTTGTAAAAACGTATATCCCACTTTTACTTATCCACCCACAAATAACAACTCTTTCTAATGTACTCGCAAAAGGCGCTTCTATCGGCTAAGCCTATTTCCCCCTGGCGCGCCGTTTTTTCTTATGAGATTTTTCGAACGCTGTTCCAAATATTTACCCTGATGGCCAAATCAATTTTGCACTTTTTCTGTTTATTTCGTAAGAAATGTATGAGTTCGTTCTGGCCTCATATGACCCCGTATCTAATAGCCTAATTTGAACTAGTAGGAGCATGTAAGTTGCGAGATCAGATGCAGCGCACTGATTGGGTGCAAAGAATGCAATGTCACCAATTTTGTATCCAACCAATCATGCCGGGCAAAGGCGTCAGCAAAATGTATCGGCGATCTTCACTCGGATCCGCGGCCGTGCACGTAAAAATTGTAAAATTGCTTCTGTGCCATTTGAGGACGTTTCCAAAGAAGTGACTCGTACTGAGACAGAAGAGCGCAACAAGACTCTAGTGAAAAGGAAAGCGACACAAGGGGCAAAGCTATTAAGTCAGCGGTCAACTGTTTCACGGCATGCAGTGACCTGCAGGGGGAAATTTTCCCACTTGTTAAACAAGGGGCAAAAAGATATTCAAGAGGTCTTCACGCACAACATGCTGGAGTGTAAGACTCATGTGTTCCACTTGTGTAAGAAATCACTTCACCGACAGGAGAAAAGTTAAAAGACGAGGCCTGTACTTGATTGTACTTAATATACAGGAGGCTGTCACCTTGTCGACGAATTAAGAGACTGTGGTATTTAGAGTTTAACCTAACATTTAAAAGTGGTATTTCTAAGCTATCAAAAAGAGCTTTTTCAATCAAAACTAATAATTTCCTGTGGGACATGTATGCATGAAAGGAAATCATAACAGATTCTCGGCCGGTTTCCATATTTTCTGTCTGTTTTTTTATATGTTTCGAATGCTGACTAAAAAGACAATTAAACAGTCTCATGTCATTAGAGTTTTTAGAATACACATGGGTTTCCTTTGCATCACTAAGTTTGCTTTCTGCACTTTCCTCTCACTTAATCAATCAAGGTGGATCAGAGAGGAGGACTTTGACCTCAGCCGACTAAATATAAAGATTATCTATCTATCTATCATGGTAAACTTTGTTTGTATTGGAGCAAGACGGCTTCCCGGACCCTACGATACAGTTAGTTTATGGAGCTTGTAATGTCAATGGTTTTATAAACAAAGATGGCAATGTAGATCCTTTTTTGTTTTCACTTGTTTTATTCACACATTTTTCCTCGTATTGTAGGGTACATCGCAATTACTATGTCCAGCCTTCACAGAAAATACACATTTTAGAATTAAGAAAGATATAAAAGTTTCAATTCACCAAATTGAATGTAAGATATTAAATAAAATATTATTCCTTGGAAAAACGACTGGAGACTGCTTCGAGGACGAGAATAGCTTTGCTGTTAACAATACCGAAACTTTAAACGCAAAAAAGAAAACGTCGCTTACGTCTAGCCTCGAAATCAGGTTTGCATTCTCGCGTAAATCTAAAGGTCCATGAAAAAAGTTACAACAATATTTATTTATGAGTGTAGTGGTTACAAAACTAAACGCCTTGACTAGTCCTGTGGCCGTTCAACAAGCAGCCTTGTCAGCTGCCAAATTATTCATTCATGTACTTTCTTAGAGTGGGTGCAGCGGCATACCAAGTGAGTTTGGCCGGACCGTGGCTCGTGCTTTGGCGAGAGGTATTCCACCCGAAATATCCTGGGCGCGACTAAGCGAGCCTTATGATAACCCGTCGAAGCGTACCAAAATTGTAAGATTAGGTATTTACCGTTAGCGAATTCGGCCAAAGAGCAAGAAATCGTAGCCATATAGGTCAGTGACTTGATATCTCAGGATATCAAGACAGTGGGCTCAGCTTCTGATTGGCTAATTGGAAATTTGAGTATAGCAATCTATAGTTATATGAAGGCTTCTACTCACAGCTCTTCCAGCTCGGTATTATAGCGGAAAATATCCTCAGGTAAGTTTTTCAACTGGTTGTTTTGCAAGTACCTGCCAACAAATAATCGCAATCAGCATCAATTCATGATAAAAGAGAAATAAAGTAGTGTGTACTGGAAGGTTCCCTTTCCGATGCAGGATTTCACGGTACAGAAAACAAGAACAATAAAAAGGAAAACTCTCTTACAGGTTATTTTCCATGTTGTTTTTGGGTATAGAAAGTTCTGAGATCCCGGAATTTTGGGATATCTTTCATTTTTGGCACTCTGCCTATCTAGCTTGAGACATTGGAGATTTTGGCAGAACGTCACAAAGAATTTTTACTGACTTAATATCGAAACTATGTTACACAACAAGCGTCTATTTCTTAGACGAGACTAAGCGAGCCTTACAAGATACTTCCCATGTTGTTTTTGAGTCTAGAAAATTTTGGGTTCCCGGAATTGTGGGATATCTTTCATTTGTAGCACAAGGATATATCAATTGTCCCAATCAACTATGTCTTGTCCGTCTCCACCAGCCATGGCCTTACAAGGTATTTCAACTAAACATTTTATTATAATAGCCCACTGTAATTTGATCGAATGAGTAAATCCAAATTTAGAAATGAGTGGAAATGGTAAAACAAGTCGTTGTGAGAAAGCGTGAAAGTTTCCTAATCAGATGCAGCTCACTGATTGGTTAATAACAATGTTATATCACAATTTCTGTGTGCAATCAAAAATTTTAAATTAGTCCTGGAACCAGTCGGATACGCGTGGAAACGGTTTTGGTGGCAGAATAATAAGCCTGTCGTTAACTCGCGTTCACGCAGCTCCTGCATTTAAGTTGCTGTTCATGAATGAGTTAGCAACAGGCCACCTGCTGCAGCTAAATGCACCTGTAAACTGAGTGTAAGCTGCAAGTGTGCCGGTTTGCTTGTCCGCAAATCGTGATTTGGTCGGCCTGAGTGAACAAGAATTATACGCACACATATAAATTGGGGGAGGGCGGTTCTTTTACCAGTGTTGGTTTAGCCACGTAAAGCTTAAAACCGCGTCTCGAAAAGCCTCGACGAGGTTTAGGCCTTTATTTAGCGAAACGCCTCGGTTAACAGACCCCCCACCCCCTTTCCCCATCTGCGATTTAAAGAAGACAGACCACGATCAATTTGCGGCTCCGGTAGATATTTAATTCTAGTAACCGTTCATTGGTAGGATGCCTAAAATGCCTGTAATTTTACAATTGGTTTTGGCTCCATCAAATCCTATGCCAATTGTAGAACATTTCAGAAGCAAAAGCGCACACGCACGTCTGTGTCTAGTGAGTGGATCCAGAAGCAGAGTGTTATTTGGCAACTTATATTACTAACTAAGAAGATAAAAAAAATTATTACAAGTAAGGCAAGGATACATCGACGAGCTACGATGTTTTACAATCAAGAACTTCCCGGCGACCTTAATTCTCGTAATGTAACATATTTAACCATGGGTCTACAATGGCGTTTGAAGAATCTACTTATAGATTTGACGACTAATGTAGGTTTGAAGACTTGTTAAGGATGGAAGGATAGGCTACCAAGTCTGTGCATAAAGACCACCTTGGCTGTGCAAATCGGTCTAGCAAATCTCAGGAATTGAGATGTGTAAAAACCATACGCCGGATTGGCAGGGATGTTATACCAATAACTTGCCGAAAAGCTGAGTTTCCGAAGGGGATGAAGATGCTGTCGGTAAGAAAGTTTAAGGCAAGGCAAAGTGCTCTGCATCTTTGCTTTCACGTGTTATCTTGAAATCAACATTCAAACCTTTTTAGGCCTGAAATCACAGGCAGACCACTCTATATGTTCTTGTTTATGTGAAACGAAGAGAATCTCTGAGGGTTATGAAATTGCACATCTAACAAATCTAAATTAAATCTCGGTCTGAATATCACAATAAAGCTAAATGAGACCTTAATCGACTTATGCATGGTGTTTTCTCGACTTCTGGGGCCGTCTAAAGCGGCGTCTTGTAGCGGCGACGGTTAAGAAAAGAGATTAAGACAAGGTTTGCAACTTAGCGGCCGTCAGCCGCGACCTCCTCCACTTCAAACCAGAATTGACGCAAAAATACTAAAAATCTCACTTGAATGGCGGCAGATCATGATAGATGAGTTTTTTTTCCGTCCCTTTGCCAAATTTGAAATTCATCCCTCCAACAGTTTCCGAGAAAATCGATGTTGAAGTCACAAACACAGCTTTCTCAATATGATCGGTGCCAAACTCAGCGAGCAAAGGAATTCAAGGAATGCAGGCCGTTTCAAACCTATCAATCAGTGCAGTTGTCTTCCCGCGGCATCCCGCCGCGGTTTAAATCCCAAAGCGGGCTGCCACGGGAAGGCAAGCGCTGATTGTTCTTTTTTAGCTTATACGTTGTTTGAAATAAAAACTTTGTTCCTTTTTAAGTGATATTGACATCGCGGCAGTCAAACGATAATTTGAAATCAAGATCTCAACCTTTTTTGACCTGAAATCGGTAATTTTGAGCCTAAACGTTGCGTCAAATTAACATTTTCCTCCAAATTCTAAGTGGTATTTACATCCTTACCGTCACGCTTAACCTAAAATCAACATGCATATGTTAACCTATTCGGACCTGAAATCAACATTTTTGAGCTTATGCGTTGCGTCAAATTGACATTGGGCTAGTTTCTAAGAGAAATGAACATCACGTCATTACGCCGTCACGTGTAATCACGAAATGACTTGAAATCAACGAGATTGGGCGTATCTGCGTTGCAATCGCGGCGGGCCGATCCTTTGTTATGATAATGAGGCGAGATTTTGACTTAAAACAATATGTGGCTTGGCTTTCTTTGTTACAACAAAACATCGTCTCGGTTTATCATAACAGAGACCCGGCTTCGTTTACCTTAAGGGCTTCGCAGATAAAGGGCATTGATATTTTCATTAAAAGTAAACTTTGTCGAAAACGCTCCAAATTCGCTCGCAGTTTTGTTCAGGTATGTTTGGCGCTTAAGCTTGCTTCATTTTTTAGATATTGTGGATGCACAAAGCACTCAGCTTTTCCAACCAGTGTGCCCTTTTTGCATACGTTAATTCTCTAAACCGAAGAACAACCCAGCGAAACAAACAATACTTCAGAGCAGCGTTTTTCAGACGAAACGAAGCCCATATGCCTTGCGACAATTCTTTTTTCTACACAAATCGACACTTAGCATATATAGGCTTGCACTCACCCCTTCAAGGCTCTGTCATCATTTGCAATGCGTGCAGAGAGCTAGGATAATAAAACTCTCTGTACGCATTTTAAGGCCGGCGACAGAGCCTAATTTATCCATTTTAAAATTTATTAGCTATCTGTGTAAACAACTTGTTACTTGATTTTTGTATTTATTTTTGTATTATTATTTTGAGCAGTCTGGCCTCGAGCCCTGGCTGGGAACGATGTATTGTGTCCTTGAGCAGGACACTTAAACTCCCACTGCCTGTTTCCACTCAAGGATAAATAGGTACTGCTAAATGTAATTTGTGATAATCGGTAAGTAATATTTTGCCGACACGGAACAGAGAACTCGGTGCGAGCGTAGTACGCTAGGGCTCACGGGTAGTACGTTTGTAAAAGAGACCGTTTAGAAACTTGTGACATTCTATGGTCAGCCTTGCCACTAGCACTTTCCCATTTAGGTTTATTTTTGTGTAATTTAAAGTCATATGATTTGTTTTTCATTCTGTTGTTTATAGATCAACCTTAAAACCCCAAAGGTAGCGCCATTGCATTTAGTTGGGGGTACACGGTCCCTACTTTCCTAACAAGAGGTTTTGGGGGTTTACGTGTCCGGCTTTGGCCCATAATTGACCTCACTTGATGTATCTTATCCACTTTGTTGTAAGTTTATTGGAGCAATTAAAACATATCTTGGGCTTGGCTGACCAATGGTATCACCTAATCGCTACTCTGTCACAATTTTTGAATATTTATCACTATCACATTGCTACCTAGCTGTTTTTTTTTCAGTTCTGAGCAAACATGTTGCTTCGCAAAGCAAATGGCAGAGTGCAGAACCAGACCTCCTAAAACTCGCCAAAAGGAAAAAAAAGTGTGTGACCAGCGCTATTAAGAGGTTAAGTGTGAGTCTAGTCCGTTAAATGCAGGGGAAAATAGTAAATCAGAACACCTTAGAACTGGGGATTTCTAACGTTAGTGCCGTTTTAGGTCAAAAGTGTACACCAAGGCCGAGAGTGAACCACCAGTAAGCGTGAATTTAAATTTAGAATTAGACAAAGAATAGCTCTTTCTTTTTGGGGGAGTTTAATGGCTGTACCATTACGTTTAGCATCAGCAGTAAATCTTTTAGGTTTGAAATTCGTTTCGTAAAATATGTGATTAAATAAAGTTGTGTATCAATAGGTATTTTCTTACCTTATCAATATGCAGATTAAGAAAATTTGCATTCGTGTTTGAGATTATTTCAAGCACGGCCGTGGATAAGATCCTCTGGTCGGGTAAGAGCTATATGAATAACTAATTAGGCATGATGGGCCAATGGCTGATGCAATAAACCTCTATTGGGGGTCACTGCATTGTGTTGTACTCTCATAGTGCCTCCCCTCGCCCATATGTATAAATAAGTACTGGTTACAAAACAGATATGCAGGATAACTGCAGCAGAGGTAACCTCAATAAGTGCAACAACACAATTTCCATGCAGGCAACAAAAAATTATTTTGCACTAGCATCGAAAGTACACTTAAGTAAACTGAGCAATGATTTCCTCTGACAGCTTTACCAACATGGAAAACACAAACAGAGCTGTCATATTCCTTTGATCATGTTCATGCCACGTTTTCTTCAACATCGGTTGATTTGCACTAATGTAAGCTTTTGCTTTTCGATGTTAGGAAACGAACTCATTGTCATAGGCAATATAAATGTCGAAGTCCATCCACTTATAAACTCTTAAAACCACAGTGCATAGTCCATAAACAGCAGCCAGAAACTTAAAAATACGTTCCACTGGAACGTTTTGCTGTTTTTGTGGGCCGAATAGAACTGCATTTACATGGTCTGCGTGAACCACTTTTCTTCCCAAGGAGTTGTAGAAATTTATCTTCAACTTATCCATCCAGAAACAATAATTCTCTCTAATGTACCCGCAAAAGGCACTTCTATGGACAAAAACCATCTCCCCGTGTAGCGCCGTTTCCTTTTTTGAGATTTGTGACGACTTTTCTTCGATGGCAAAATCAATTTTCCGAGTTTCCTTTGTACTGACTTTGCTCTCAGTTAACCAATCAGAGTGGATCGAAGGTCTCTATGGGGTCAACCGTCAATCGTCAAATGGCCAAAGAATCAACCGTCAACCGTCCAAAACGAAATATTTTTTTGCCGTCAATCGTCAAATAAGCTTTAAGAGGCTGTCCGCGTAAGAACGGATAAGGCAAATTTCGGACCTCCACCGATTGGCCTTATTTTTTCAGTGAAAGTCAACCATTATATCCAATGTACAAATATCACATTTATTTGGATTAATT
>Ga0126343_10000538_pt1 | contig 14928 bp, 13 predicted proteins | sample Cyp2metagenome_FD_92531 | JGI IMG/M metagenome (GOLD analysis project Ga0126343, IMG submission 92531) | Coral microbial communities from Lord Howe Island, Old Settlement Bay, Australia - Cyphastrea 2 metagenome | ecosystem: Host-associated > Invertebrates > Cnidaria > Coral ... | reverse complement strand
GCTATGAAACAAAAATTTTACAAACCGCTTTTTGGCGACCAGATTTTTTCATTTGGCGACTGAAAAAAAATTTTCAGTCGCCACTTGGCGCCTGTATAAAAAAGTTAATTTCGGACCCTGCTAACATTTAATAACTATTGAGATGGCGGCTTGGCTAAGCACGAGATACAACTGAAAAGCACTATGGGTAACATAGTGCGTGACGCGTGACTGGTAACACTGTGATAACCCAAATGGACTGGCAAATTGTCGATCCCGTCCAAATATAGATATATACAATGCGGCAAACTCGTCTGGCGACCCACATTTCGAAATGGAAAGAAAATACATACATCACAGCCGTCTAAATCATAGCTAGACATCGAATTGTAATGCTATATAATACAGTTCTTTCACTTAAAAATCTTGTCCAGTTTTGACAAAATTTGAACCACAAATAACCCAAAAATGTGTTAACTGCATTGGAAGCTCAGTCGAAAGTCTCTTGAGTGTTTTAGCCAAGTTCCCGAAGTGACGTCACTAGTAGCCCAACCAGGATCCCACTTTGCGTGGTCATGAACATAGAAAATTGCACGTTTAAATGCCTATAGAAACGCAGGGATTTTATTAATCAAGATAATTTTTTGGCTGAAGTAATCAGGGAAACTAGTAGATTTTATTGCAGGAAAAAAAATTGGGGGGTTAGTGGCACTTTGACTTCTTTAATAAGGGAACGTTTGTTCAAGAATTGAGTATTCAGTATTGTTCTGTTGTTTATCCTACTGGATTGCGTGATGAACATAAACAGCCTAACCCTCGAGGGGTGTCACTGTCCATTAACTGCATTTTACCATCTGTTAATGTTGGTTGCAATTGAAGGTGTGAGTGCAAAACCATGCTGAGTGACAATTTGGGTGAAAAAAAATTGTCGCAAAAAGGCCTGAATTTTGGCATGTGGGCTTCGTTTCTTCTGAGAAACATTGCTCTGAAGTTTTTTTCACTGGGCTGCTCTTTCTTTTCGAGAATAAACGTATGCAAAAAACTTGGCTTTTCCTGGCCACATCTTTGTCTTCATGTGTTTGTTGAACAGGAAACAGGCAAACTGTTTACAGTGTACAAAGTTAAAATCAAATTCTTGAGCTGATAGAAGCGGAGATCTGGGAACAGATTGTTTACATCAGCTATTGTGACGTGAAACACAACGCGCGAATCGATCGAGTGTCGAACGAAATACCATTGAAGATACAGGAGATGTGCTGCGATAGAGCTCTGTCAACTAATGTCTTAAGCATTGTTTTAAAGTACCTTGTATAGCTGCCTGGTGGTTGAGAGGCATCATAAAGCCTTGATAAACCTGTGAGTCATCAACACGTTTTAAAGAAGCAAAATGTGTTCTCCAACTTCGAGCACAGCTGATATAATCAAGTTATCCGCGTTTGAAGTCAGGTCGATCCAGGCAGCAAAGTCCAAGAGCAGTTCTTGCACAAGAAAAAACACGTTCGTGAGTTGTGGCCCATTTGCCAAGCGTTGCTAGCGTCAAAGTTTGGAAAGCGAGGACTGGTTTTAGACTTCTAAAATTTGTCTTGAAACGAGCTCTGATAGTTCCCCGCACAAAGTTTTAAGACCCTTCCCGGCATGCATTGCGATCACGTTCTGCTGGTAACTAGGTTGCGTTGCTAACTATGCTGGGATCAGTGGACATGCAGATTTATGGAGATCCTTGCGTTGCGCGGAAGGGTAAATCCTTCAGCCCTATTTACAGAGCATTTTCGTGCGAAGTCAAGAAATTCTTAAATCCAAAACTACAGTGCATCTCAACTACTGAGAGGCGTATGTCAATGCCCTTAAGTTTCTTTGTGAGAGGTATGAATGGACAAACAAGGGTCATTTCTGAAATGAAAAAGTGTGAGGCTTCAACGCAATTGTGAAAGCTGAAATATTTCCAGTCTTCGAATATTTCCAGTTTTTGATCGCTACCAGTTGTTAACACTTGCTTGATCTTTGGCTGACAAAAAGTGGGGAAGAAAATTGAAACGGTCGCTTGAACTCATTGTTTTCGCAGGAGTGTTTTCAGTTACCGAATTAATATTACAAAGTCATGTAATGTTTACTTTGCATCTTACGGGGGGCAAAGAATTATGATTTTGATAGTAGTCCTCGCGCTGTTTAAACGAAATAATCGCCTTTGGCCAGTTAATTTTGAGAATGGTAAATTATGAAACTACAGGGAAGAGTTTTGTGCTTTGCACGTGTCGGCAAATCGCTTGTGAAAATGTTTATTGTCTGAAGCTTTGTGCGGCCTAGTCAAAAAAATAAGAACTCCGGTTCTATTTGTCACAAATCATCCGTTCAAACGGCAAAAATACTCTTTCCTGGACAGACAAACTGTTTATCAAAGTTTCTGCAGCACGCCACTCACATTTAGAACTTTTTCCTTGGAAAAGTTCTGTGTATCGGCAGGCGTCGGCAAGTCACTTGTGAAATGTTTATGGTCTGCTGCTCTCCGATAAGATGTGACTCGTCGCAACTTTATTTGAGATAAATTGTTCATTCAAATGGTAATTTTGCTATTTTCCTGTTAGAGAGTTTCTATAACGCGCCGCTCACATTTATCTAATTTTCTGTTAGGACAAGTTTTGTGTATTGGCACGCGTCGGCAAGTCGTTTGCAACATGATTATTCATTAGTTCCAACTAGATCTCTGGTCGAACTGAAATGATTTGGAACAAATCGTTCATTCTAGTGGTTAAATACCTAGAATTTAGAATTTTTTGAATGTAATTTTACCTAGAATTTAGATCTGAAAGCTTGTTCGTTGCCTGAAATTAATAACTTTGCCCCTTTCTAAGTGATACATTCTTGCCAGCATGCGTCACCGTGAAATCCACGTTCAATCAAACCTTTCTTGAGCTAAAATCAACATTTTTGAGCTTATGCACGTTGCTTGAAGTTAACTTTCAGTGGTTTTTTAAGATATCAAAGTTCGTGCGATCGCGGCGAGCCGATCCTTTGTTATAATAACCAGAGGCGAGACTTCAACTTTAAACAAAGGCCTTCCTTGGCTTATTATAACAAAGGATCGGCTTGGTTTATCATAACAAAGGCGTTTTTTGCATACGTTATTTCTCGAAAACGAAGAGCAACCCAGCGAAAAAACTTCAGAGCAATGCTTCTCAGACGAAACGAAGCCCACATGCCAAAATTCATACATGTAAAGCAATAGCATGCATTTCATACATGTAAAGCAATAAAGCAAAACAAAATAATTCACATTATTATATGGCAAGGCAAATCTAAGCATTCTGATTGGTTGTTTCTTGGTCGGGATTTCGCCATACAGACGTCGAAATGGTAATAAGCTGTGAATTTTTGTTTTTTTGAAAGCTGGCAAATTCAAAACAAGCATTGCACGGGTGCCATATAATAAACTACTTACTAACCTAGCTAGCTCGAGCCTTACTGTGGAATATTGGCCCTCGGTCGTTTTTGCACGGACCTCACCTGTCACAACCTCGGGCCATTATTCCCCAGTATGGCCCTCGCGCTCGGTAAGTAAAAAGGCTAGTAATACTAACAGTAGTCATGCTGGGCAAGCTCCCATTATTGGCTATCTATGCTCATAAGGGCCCAACTGTTTTTCAAAACAAACAGTCATAAACAGGCAGTCATTTGAGACCAGAATCCTTGATTTGTACCCGTGACGACGAGCATTTTACAACCTTTGCATATGTAAGAGTTACCCCGACGCCGACCGTGCTCGGTGAAGCGAGTATTGAATGAGAGAGATTTAAGATGAAACTGTTAGGCAATTTTGCGGATTCCCATGGCTAATTATTAACTGATTAAACCATGAAATGGAATATTAATTAATTAATTATTAATTAATTAATTAATCAATTTTGGCGACCAACCTGGTTAGGTGTCCGAAGGGTGCCCTGAAAATTTTCCTAGAGCACAGCCTTGCTGGGGTTTTTCAACATCTGCCGTTTAAGGCCGTTTCATGGTCGATTGCACCGTGTCAAGTTAGTTATTCTTTGAATTTTGACCTAAGTACTCAATATCTTATTGCAGAAATGCTCTGCATTGAATAAATTCTTGCACAAACGTTTTTGTAAACAGAAGTTCCCCGTAATTATAGAAGTCTCATTTCCCATAAGCACGAAAGTGCCCGCTCATACAGGTTTAACCATACTCGATTGCGGGAAAAGAAAAAGAAGGCACTAAAAGTCACAAAATTGTCGAGCTGTATGGATTTTTAAAAGATTCAAGCCACGATTTAAATGTTTGGAAAGATCAGCAGTCCAGAGAATTGAGGATAATTCGAACGACGTGTCCTGGCCCAATAATGCAAATGAATACACAAATACAGCGATGGCGAAACGAGGAACAAAACGTTGATAAAGAGAAGAAACAATATTACGCACGGATGGCAGTTCTGCAGTCTTTAATATTGCCTTGGAAAAAGGATTAAAGGGAAAAAAAGAAAAAACAACAAATTATTACAACATGGGGTATTCAAATTTATTTGGTCACCCATCCAAGTACTAACCCCGCCGAACAGGGTTTAACTTTGTTGAGCGGACGAAACATGTTCCTTGTGGTATAGAGACTCTACGCTGAACGCATTTTCTTAAATTTCTAAGGTGTGAAAAAGTATCAAAAAGAGAGAAAAATCTCTGAAACTGGCTGTGAAAGTAGAGAATGAAAATTGGACGAATATGAAATTGAGAATTATTACTTGCTTTGGTGATAGGACATGCGGCACTTACCTTGCTCTCTCAGACAAAGATAACTCTGTCTCACGAACCGATAACTTTGTGAATGTTTTCAACAGTGTTACATCTCTTCCTATACTCTCTTACCATTGCGTTTTGATCTATTTCTTAAAAATGTCAGTGGGCTTTCACTTTAACTTAACCTTTGGATTAAAGCCTCAAGTTGGTGGCATCAAAATTGTACATCACTGTTTACAAACGATCCATTTTCCAAGGTGAGTGGCTCATAGCCACTTTGATTATATGTTTTTATACTCTGATAAAACATGGGTTTTTGACCAATCAGAGCACACACAGGGCCCTATCTACCTTATGAATAACAATTAGATTATGAGCTTGAGACTCCTATTTAACAATTAGACTACAAGCCCGAGTTTTCTACGAGCAGATAGTCAACGAGGTGCAGCCGAGTTGACTATCTCTCGTAGAAAACGAGGGCGAGTAGTCTAATTGTTTTAGTATAAATTTACCGTAGGCTCATTGCAAAAAGGAAAAAATGTCAAGTAACGGGTAGAAAAGAACTGTTTTATTATGTTACATCAGGTTCAAACGTGGCGCTTGCTGTGTACTGATGCGTGCAGAAATAGGATCAGGTGTACAATCACGTGTGCAACTGTTTTCTATCAGCAGATAGAAAACGGTAATGTAGCCAATCAAATTCACGGATTCACAATAGACAACGGTAAATTTATACTAAGAGGGGATAGTTGATGAGGCCGAAGTATTGCCTTATAGAAATCGAGAGTGAATAACCTAATTGTTTTATTAGAATTCTAACTGAAATTAACACACTCAGATAAGGGTTTCCAATTATTTTTCCACGCATTATTTAACTAATTACCTGTAAACACAGTTGCAGGAATTGAACTGTCCTTGGCAAATTTGCCACCCGCTTTTTTCAGTATTTTCAAGTTTTTAAAGTCAGGAATGCAACTACATGTACCTGTTTACATCTAAACTTTCTTCCAAAACTGTGGAAAAACTATGGAAACATGGCATTTCGTGGACAACCAACAGCGACTGTACTCTAATGGCTGATAGTATACGAGTAGCTCAGCCAATCAGATTGCAGCATTATTTTGCATACATGTAAGTATACTAGTGGAATTCTACTAATTGCATATAATGAATAAGTAGGTACATGTAGCATGCAAGTCCAGTTACTAGGTTTTAAAAAGGTGGCTGTGGCGCCAGCATTGAATTACCAAGACGTCCAATCCCAAGCCTACAGGAAATCTCTACCCTTTCTCGAGTATTAATAAATTGAAATCTCTCTCCTTAGGAACTAAAACTTGCCACCATGAAGCAAGCTCGTGAGGACCTTAGCGAATACATCAATATGTAAGCCAGGTTTGGTTTCTTTGAAAGACTTTTAACCCTTTAAGCCCTAAGGGGTCTCCCTTTGACGAGTAAAATTGTCTGGGTTAGACAGAGTAAAATCTATAAGTCACTCTTAGGGCTAATAAAGGGTAAAGGGAGATAGTTTTTTAACCCTTTAAGCCCTAAGGAGTCTCCCTTTGACGAGTAAATTAAATCATCTGGCGTTAGACAGAGTGAAATCTATAAGTCACTCTTAGGACTTAAAGGGTTAATTGCCAGCAGGAGTGTGTTACATGTACATGTATTTGGATGGTTGCATGACAACTTTTACACGTAAGTGCAGAATGTAATCTTTGGATGGCTGAAATATGCGGTGGTGATAACTAGCCAATAAGCCACAACCTTGGTCACAAGGGTTGGAAAAAAATAATTCTATTAAACAATTATTGGTTCACGCTTTAGCGTGCCCTATCGAGTTATGGAGCACGCGGGAAGTTTGGAGAGCACAAAAGAAGCGTAAGAGTTGCCTGAGGCGAGAGCCGAGGGCAACTCTAGCTTCTTGAGTGCTCTCCAAACTTCCCAAGTGCTTCATAACTCGATAGTGCACAGCTAAAAGCATGAACCAATTGTTTTATAACATAGGCGGTGGAATTGTGCATCAAATCTGTTGCGAAAAACTGACAATATCAGTTCAAGTGAATGTTCGCGGTAAGTGAAATATTAAGAAAAATTTCCGTTGTTTTTCTCTTTTTCTGCCTCATTTAAAAACTCCAACCCAAGAGAAAAGGTTGCAAAATTGTCTTCGTTTTGGGACTGGAGAGCCGAGTCTCTGTTTGTATCCATTGTTGTCGCGAAATATAAAATTTTTCCCCGTGCATACAATGGCCGCTCGTGCGGAAAACAAAAAATTCTGGCATAGCAATTTGCTCACGCTATCAGCGGGCACTATCTGGATTTTGAGCACTCTTACGTATACTGAATGTGATAGGACTAGCTAGCGCACGCGCTATGTTATTAACACATTTGCCCCACCCCACCCCTGTGCAATGTTGACAAAACACTTTCATCTAACACAAGTTTTCATTTTACCATTTTCCAACATTGAAAGGGGGAATGGGGGTGTTGACACTTATTCTGTAGGTATTACGATTATGATTTCATGTTTTTGGCATTTTCCAACACAATTTGTCCAAGGTTGTCTGAGTTTTCATATGCTCTAAATGCCCATAACTGTTGCACGGAGGTTTACATAATCAAACCAAATATGGCACATGCACTAGATCTATCACTTGCTCAATAAAATGACTGCCCATATGTGGTTTTTGCCTAATTCCCTTACTTGATTCGCAGATTTCGTTTTCCCTCAAAATTGAGGTTTTCAGCGTTTCTATGTCTTGTAACAACCAATAAAATCATTAAAAAGGCGCATTTTTTCTCTAAAACGATGTTCGTAGGTAAAAAGTGCTTTAAGATCTTTGAAGGGGTGTTCCTATGGCCTATTTTAATTCGAGACACACCTTTTAGGGCCAGAAGGCACGGTTTACAAACGATTTACAAGAGGTAATGACGTATTTATGACGTCACAGATAAAGTTAGCACAAAATTGGTTAAGGGATTAAAATCAGGATACAAAAGTTTATCAGAATGCACCTGTTGCTGTACATATAATCTGTTTGCAACGAATTTCCAACGGTTTACAATTGGTAAACCCTTGGGTATAAAAGAAATCTTCTCTTACCTTTTCTTTATTTTGTGTGTTTAGTTGAATGGAGTCATCAAAATGATTCACAGACCAAGTTGTGACGTCATTATGACATCATTTTCGATGTCATAATATTTGCGTCAATAAAAACAACGCCAATTTGTGCCGCTCATTGGTTTGTGAGTAGGGAACAATGAACAATGTTGTGTTCTGGCGAAAATTGCATTTCAAACGATCATGGTTATTCATTTCAAAAAGCCAGCATATCTTATATGTCTCATCAGAGCTGCTCCATGAAATTTACTGACGTCATCATGACGTCACCCATTGATCACATGATCTCCATTTTACCCTTATTTCATACATGTATTTAGCTTGAGGTTGTTACAGAAGCCAAATGTCGCTGTGATTGGTCAAGCGAATAAGCGTAATTTCCTCCCTCAGACAACCTTGGTCACAAGGGTTGGAAAAAAATCAGTCTATACACATTTTGCCCCTCCCCACCCTTGTGCAATGTAGACAAAACACTTTCATCTAACACAAGTTTGCATTTTACCATTTTCCAACATTGAAAGGGGGAATGGGTGTGTTGACACTTATTCTGTAGGTATTAAGATTATAATTTCATGTTTTTGGCATTTTCCAACACAATTTGTCCAAGGTTGCAGTTACATGAAGGTTCTTTAAATTTTGAATTATTTTTATGATGGTCAATTCAATGCATATTTTCATTCAATTACAGTATTGTGTAAACGAAACACAAGCGAAATGCAAGAATTTTGTTCTTTGTTCCCACAACTTTGCGACAAAACTTAAGAAAAGTCATGAGCACAAATGATAATTCGCCAGACAGTACACAAAATTTTTCATAATGGAGATCTCAACTCTCTGTGTGCTTCACTCTCTTACTAAACTTGGTGTCAGAATAGCAAGCTTCCTTACACAAAAGAGGTAAATAGCAAGATGGTAAATCCTTCAGGGGCTGGAACCGGCAGAACCTGCGGCACTGGCAAAACTGCAGCTACTGGAACGGCAACAGTCGGCAAACGACAACTCTCTAGCAGCATAGCAATGCTCAAAGGGCCTCAAATTGTAAAAAATTCAAGTGTGCATGGGATAATTATGCGACTGTCACTAGGATAAATCAATTCAAAGAAGAGTTCCAGAGAGCTGCCTTTCTATCGGCGATAGGTGAAGATGGTTTGGAATTATTTGAAGAAATGAATTTTGACCCAAGAAGAAACCTTGATGCTGTCATAACAAAATTTGAAGATATGTGCCTCAGAGAAACAGCAGAAACCAAGAAGAAGGCGAAAGCATCAACAAATACGTGAACGCTCTACGCACACTGGCGCAATCGTGCAAGTTTTGCTTGTGTTTACATGACTTGCTGGTACATGACCGTCTTGTACTTGACATTAGAAATAGCGGAACGCGAAAGAAGTTGCTGCAAGAAAAAAAGCTCACACTTAGCCGAGCAATCGACATGTTCAAAAGCAGGAAAGCTACATCCCAGCAGATGAAGACCATGGCAGAAAAGCCTGAAGACGTCCTCACATTCGACAGCACATTGAAAGGGAAGTTCGACAAAACCCCTTTTAAAAGACACAAGAAACCCGAGACAGGCAAATGTAGCTATTGTGGTGGTAAACACAAACAAAGCTGCTCCGCGTGCCCTGCATACCGGAAAACTTGTACAAGTTGTGGTAAACCAAATCATTTTGCCGGCGTTTGCTCACAAAGAATGATTGAAGTCAGTCGAGAACTAAGCTAAAGAAGACACCAATACACCAGTTATGGTGGAAGATGTCAAGCGACTTCGGTGAATCAATTGCGACCCTTTCATTAATCCCAGATGAAATCAACACAGTGCAAGCTGAATACCCTGCAAAAATTGAAACTGTGATGAAAATAAAGGACAGAGGGAAAGCAAAATTCCAAATCGATACTACAGCAACATGCAATGTCATAAATGCCTGCAAAATTACCGGCACCAAATATGCAAATCAAGTCACACAGACAACACAAATGCTGAAGATGTTCAATTCCACTACTTTGCGTCCTATCGAAAATGCAAAATCCAAGTTTGCAACCCCAAAAGTAACCAGAAGCACAAAGTCACCTTCATGGTCATACCAGATGAAACCTGTGCTAGCCTCATCATTGGGAGCCCAGCCGCACAGCGGAATGATGGGATTTCTTGATACCCACTTCGAACAATTACGTAACAGTTTAGCAGCGCCCAAACCATGAGAGAGTCGCGCACATGCCATAGAAACATCCGTGAAGCCCAACAAGCCTAGTGAACAAGGCTTATCAATCAGTGACATACCCAGAAAGTACCCGATGTAATGAAGGCCTTGGAGAGCTCAGACCAGAACTTCAGCTAGAATGGTAATGGTAATGGTTATGGTAACCTTTATTTACCCTTGGCAGTGTTTATAGCACAAGTGCTAGTGGGGCTGAGCAGACAACTGAAACAAATATTTCAAATTGAACATAACATTGTTAAGAATCCGAACTGGCCGGAGGCAAACCAGTTGGCTATTTACAAGCGTGGCCAAGAATTTGAACTTGGGGCTACCGAGAAACAAATCCAGGTAGTGGTCAGAGCAGGACTCAAACCCAGAACTGCTTGATTGCAAGTCTGACACGCTGACCACTCAGCCACACTGCCTCCTATTTTATTGGAGTAGAAGACTATGCGACCCCAGTCCAGTTGTCTCCCCGTAGGATCCCGGAAGCGTTGAAACAACCACTCAAGCAGACAGGAGGGTGGAATTATTGAGAAGGTTGACTTTCCAACTGATTGGATCAGCGCCATAGTAGTAGCCAAGAAGAGCAACGGAGACATTCATCATTCATCATATCGTCATATCAAAAGTTAATTTTTGTTCCAATTCTGAACATTCTTTCCTAGATACTTCGAATTGGCTATGTAGCCTTAATGAAGTAATATAATACGAGTTTTCCCTCTTGACTCATTCTTGATTCGTTGCAGAGAACAACAACACCAACAACAACTTAAAGAAACTAAAAAAAATCAAGCTGAATCAAGCCAAGATTGAGCTGACGAAAACACTGATACCCGACATTGGGCACGTCTTAACCTCAGAAGGTGTCAAAGCTGACCCCTCAAAGATCTCTTCTATCACAGAAATGAAGAGCCCCACAGACAAGTCAGGAGTACGACGACTCCTAGGCACAGCAAATTATCTTGCCAAGTTTCTACCCAAGTTGTCTGATGCCACAGAGCCCTTAAGACAACTCACTCAAGATGATGCTGACTTTGCCTGGGAGAAGGTCCATGACAAAGCATTTGCACAGATCAAGAGATGAGTGACATCACCACCAGTCCTCAAGTACTATGACTCTGAAACCGAGTTGGTACTTTAATGCGACACGAGTGAAACCGGATTAGGAGCAGCCTTGATGCAAGATGGCAAGCCTGTCGCATATGCAAATCGAGCGCAGACAACCACTGAAAGAAATTACGCACAGATTGAAAAGGAGCTTTTGGCTATCGTGTTTGGAGCAGAAAGATACCATCAGTTCGCCTACAGAAGGCATGTAATGGTGGAAAGTGACCACAAAAATGATATTCTCCAAACCTCTTGCATCGGCTCCAAAACGGTTACAAAAGAGCACAAGAAGCCTAAGTGAGCAAGTGCGATGTCACAACTGATACAGACAAGACGCTACTAGCTGTGAAAATTATGATTAAGAAGGGATGGCCCAAAGAAAAGAGCCACCTCCCTCCAGCGACAGTTCCATACTATCATTGGAGAGATGAACCGGTGACCCAAGATGGTTTAACGTTCTGTGGAGATCACCTTATTGTCCCGAAGTCTCTAAGAAGGCAAACCGTTAAGGAACTCCATGCATGTCACTAAGGCGTAGAAGCCACTTTAAGGTGGGCAAGAGAAACCCTCTACTGGCCAAACATGAAGAGTGAAATAAAGGACCACATCTCCAGATGCGATGTCTGTCCACAGTTTGCGCCAAAGTAGCCCAAAGAAACCCTCATCAGCCACGCCAAACCCAATCGCCCTTGGGTGAAGGTAGCTACAGATCTCTTTGAGTACAAGCAGAAGAGTTACCTCGTGACAGTCAACTAATTTCCAAGTTTCTTTGAAATTGACCGGCTAAATGGCACAACAACAAAAGCGGTGATCCTGAAGCTTAAAGCACACATGGCCTGATATGAAATTCCAGACGAGTTGGTCTCCGATCAAGGCCCCCAGTTCAGGTCTCTTGAGTTCCACAGTTTTGCTGAGAACTATGGATTTAAACACACGCTTGCGAGTCCCTATCACCATCAGTCCAATGGGATGGCAGAATCCGCTGTAAATTATATGATCCAGAACAGTTAATTAACAACAAAGTTAAACTAGTAATGCAGTTAGTGGTCTGCTCACATGACATTTTATGCAGACGCTTTTGAAAGTTTGTGGAACTGCAGGATCGTACACAGTTAAAGTTAGATTTAGGTAAAATGTTTCCTCAGATTAGTTTTAAAAACATTAATAGATTGAGTATTGTCCCTGAAGTATTCTGGAAGTGTATTAAATGCCCTTGAGGTTCTAGAGTAGAAACTATTCTGGAACCTAACAGTCTTCTAAGCTTTGGGTATATCTAACAACACACTCTTTGATGAAGCAGTACGTCTAGTTACTCTAACAGGTTGAGATGTTTTGAATTGGGTGTCAGTACTGTTGACATTTGATTTATAAGTATAAACTAGATCTAGATATTCGTGCCAATAGCAAAGGGGTGTGAGTTCAGTCAGTCAGAAAAACAAGAGAACTGGTGAACTGACAATAAGAGGTCACCTGCAGAGTCCAGCATTGCTGTTGGCGAAACAAACTCACAGCAATCCCAATTTCTTCCCAGCTTCCTCTCAATCTGTTGGCTTGTTGTGTCATCATTTTTGTAGCTTACTGGTAAATCACCACGCAAAGAGAATAATCATTCAAAAAATTGCGGGGATCAAAACAATGGGTGAAACTATCAACAGGATGTGGCATTATCTCCAGCAATCGATACTAAACACTTAATGACTGGTCCCGAGGGGAACAGTGAATTTTGTTTCCCAAGAATCTCAATGACAAAGTTGAGGGAAACATTCAGATTCGAGGGAATCAAAATTCACTGTTGCCCAAGGGACCAGTCATTAAGTCATTTGTTATATAGCAAAGCAAATGGTTCAAACTGGTGGAAAAATAATCACGTTGTTGACCAATGACGGCAGCGGTCAACCTTTCACGGGTAACAGTGAACTGTTTCCCGTTTGACGTCACAGTTTTCGCAATGTTGCCCGCTCATGGCATTTGGCAGGAAACAGTTTGATTGTTAGATGTCATGTGACCATGAACTAGCCAATGAATGGGTGCGCTGAAGCAGGAAAAACGCCAGCTATATAACAATAATTTGTAACGGACACTTCACTGACGATCGACAACTGTGGCTCATTATGGTTAAAACTGAAATAGACACAAACAAAACAAACATAAACAAAGTGAAAACTGATGGCGCAAAACGAAACCCATGAAAGTAACAAACTTACATTTGTAATGCGATTCTGGCTACAAATATCTGAGATGTGGCTGAGAAGGCCTCAACTGAACTGAAATGCTTCGATTGACTACCAAACTTCTGTAGTCAGTATGCGCTGTGAGAACTAAAAGAAAATCACCTGCCCAAAAGCTATTTGAATAAATTATGCAACACCACATTCCAACAGGCTGCACGATACAAAACCAAACATACACCCTAATTGACAGAACACACATTAACACCATTTTGAGGTGTTATAATCTTGCAATAGGTGTCACAAAAAGGCTGGGAAATGTTCGCAAAGAGAATTATCGTTTGAAAAATGGTGCGGATCAAAACAACAGGTGTCACGAAAAGGCAGGGAAGTATTGTTGAAATATCATTTCAAGTGAAATTTCTTCAAAAAGTGCCGAAAAGCCAGGAATTTTGTCGAAATTTGTTTGCGTAACTTTTGCACAACACTGTACATGCTTAAGGTTGCTCCCTACAGTATTAACGGTACTGTATCTTCACCTGAAGAAGGATGAAGAACTAAAAATGATCTATTTGTTTCACCTTTGGATTAAAGCCCCTGAAATTCGCAGTTAATATTTGTCAACACAAGTGGGGTTTCTTTTTCATTAATATGAGTGTATTACAGACTGTTGCCATGGCAACAACTAATCATAAAGATAATGTAACCATTGCTTCGACGATACGAAATTCTCAACTATTACGAGACTAAAACGAAAACGCAGCGACTAAACTGTTCTGCTCTAGTTCGAACTCTTCGACTGCTAACGACAACTAACTCCCTAACACGTCCGAGTCGAATATTAATTACTTAGGACTAAATTGAAGCATGCAGTGTTCGAATATTAATTACTTAAGACTAAGTTCAAGCATGCAGTGTTTGTTCGCTCGTCCCAACGGACGCCGTTAATGTTATTCATCGAGCGTTCGCCGAAACATTCTCCCCCTCGAACAGGACTGTGTTCTGTTCCTTCCGTCCTCTTTTAACTCCACGGACACAACTTGGTGATTGGTCGCACATAATCTTTGCCTCCTGTTCTGATGCGTACAACTCTGACCTTCCTGTCAAGGCCAGGAAAAACCTGTTGAATTCGACCCAAAGGCCAATGTCCTCGTGGGTTGCCGGGATCCACCATCAAGACCACATCATCGGGAGCCAGGTTGCGTTTCTCCTCAACTCATTTGTTTCATGTGTTCAGGGTCGACAGGTATTCCTTCATCAATCTTCTCCAACACTTGGATATGAGATCTTGACTAAACCGCCATCTATTTCTGGGGTTGAACGCGAGGTCGTCAATGACCCTGGGTGCAAATGCTCCATCCATTTGGCTGTGAAGAAAGTGGTTGGGCGTCAAAACATGCTCATCGTTGGGATCGCTGCTACAATAAGTGAGCAGGCGGGAATTCAAAATTCCTTCTGCTTCGACCACCGCAGTCAGTAGCTCCTCGTCTGTAGTTCTAGATTCCCCAAGGATTGCGCGTAGAGCTTTTTTGGCAGACTTGATAAGGGCTTCAAAAATTCCTCCATGATGCGATCCACCAGGGGGATTAAATCGCCACTGGATTCCGTCATGAGCTACCTGT
>Ga0126343_10000537_pt1:2500-14945 | contig 14945 bp, 4 predicted proteins | sample Cyp2metagenome_FD_92531 | JGI IMG/M metagenome (GOLD analysis project Ga0126343, IMG submission 92531) | Coral microbial communities from Lord Howe Island, Old Settlement Bay, Australia - Cyphastrea 2 metagenome | ecosystem: Host-associated > Invertebrates > Cnidaria > Coral ... | reverse complement strand
TTTTTAGAGAGGGGGGCTTATTTGAGAGGGGGGGGCTTAATAAAGGATTTACAGTAGATACAAGTGTTTTACTGAAAATAAACTACTTTCAAAATTCATACGAAACCACATCCGGGACTCATAGGCATATTTTCCACATCCCCAATAGTAAAGACGCTGATGATGTCATTTCCTGCTTCTTTACTGATGTTTACACACACACTCAAAGTGACTAATAACAATAAAAATTACACAGTAGCTTGAAAATATGAAATTTTTTTCTCATGTTAAAAACAATATTTTATCCACTGTGCACATTCATAAAATATTATTTTTGTAACTCAAAAATATAATTCATATCTTCGCAACACCATGGAATATCCTCTCTGTGTTTTCATGTGCAATCTGTTTACACAAAATAACGTCATATTACAACGAGAGGGTTTTACAATTTCAATAATTAACCTTTCTTTTAAGTTTGTGATATGAGCTCTTTGATTTTTTTATACATTAGGAGAAATCCACCAGTTTTTTTCAACAAATAAAAACAAGACTTACCTGTTTCATCCGAGTGACTCGCTGAGATGTTTGTTTTACCTTTAGTCCGATCGCGAGTTGCATGGAGGCTCGCATGGTCACCCTGCAGCACTGGTGATTTGAAAACAACGTCATCATCTTTTGCTAGCGAAAGATCTTCCAAAATTTGTTCTACCGAGGGAGGAGAAGGACCTTGGCGAGGTTTTGGACTTGACATTGAAAAGGAATCTAGAAATACCATCACGAAATGCAGGCTACATTTTAAAGGAAAAAATATACCACAATCAAGCAGCCGCCATGGTCGCCGCCATTTTGGAAAAGGCTTGAGTTTAAATCCGCTGACCGCCGTCGACGGGAAAGAAAAGGAGCCTACACTCATTCTGGTCAGTTGAAGGAATACCCAGCGCTCGCAGCGCTCCTTGAGCGCTCCTTATGCTCCCTACCCGTCCCCCACCAACTCTCCCACCCCCACCCGCCGCAACCAAATAGCCAATTTTTGTTAAAATTTAATTTTAAATATTTTTTCATAATTTTCATAATTATTCGATGTTACGGATTTAAAAATAATCAAGACGTGATTGATAGATCAGCCACACAACGCAGTGATCACAGCACAGTGATAAGCCACAGCCCTGGAGTAAACGACGCTGTCAGATCTTTTGAAAGTCGCCTGCTCAAACAAGTTTCACAGACTAGAAGTGGAAGGAAAGAGGCAAACTCGGGATTCTGCAGATTCTGGAGGTGCTGTTGTGTTAACGTAAAAGCTGCGTAAAAGGAATGCAATCCGCCATAGCAGGTACAGTTTCGCTTTCTATTTTCCGGCATGTCCCTTCACTTTCGTTTTAAGAAGGTATTCAAACTGGATAAATTTTCCCTTTAGAATGAATGTCTTCAGGCTCTATCGTGCACTTGCCTTTTATCGAGTCCTTACAAATTCCTTTTCACCAAAAGATTCCTTTAATTTCTTTTTAAAGTCACTTCCGACTCCCAAACAGTCCAAGCATAATTTAATAAAATAAAAGCAGGACGTAACATATCGAGCAAAGTCGATCATCGAAAATGTAGTCGATAAGTCGATAGTACTCGATATTTGTCGATCATTGTCAATCGACAAGTTAAATTTGTCGATAAAAGTCGATAATCACAAGATTTTTAACTGACTATCGATTTTATCGACAAAAATACACACAAATGTTACGAAATTCAAGTAACCAAAGCAATATTAGCCCGAACGACTTTTTCTAAGAAAGCGTAAACAGCTCTAAAGTATATTTGTATGGCAATAAAGCTAAATAAAAACCTGAACAACCAAGTGGTCTGTTTTTCATTATAGGATAAAATGTTTAAATTACCTCGAAGAAAGATTAAGGTAGCCCAATAGTCAAAAAGACCTTTGACTTGAAAATGCAACTTTAGAGAAACTCAGCATCACAACACTAGTTGCCATAAATGATGACAAACACAATGATGTTTGGGTGTCTTGTTGCTGTGGTAATAGTTCAAGCTTGGGTATGGTGTCTCAGAGGGTGCTTTCGTTGTAACGGTAACCAGGCCCTGTTAGGGGTGGTTTAGTTATCCCTTATCCCTAAAATTCCAGCAGCAGATATCCCTTATCCCTAATATTATCCAGACTGTTATCCCCAAAATTACTTATCTTTGGAATTTGACAATAGGTGGCAATTTTAAAGCATTAAGTTTGAATAGTGGCAGAATATTTACCTCGACTTCAAAGAATAATTGTTAATTATCCCTAAAACTATCTCAGTTATCCCTTATCCCTATAATGTTTTAGTCAGTTATCCCTTATCGCTAAAATTATTTTGCCAGTTATCCCTTATCCCTAACACCCCTAACAGGGCGTCGGTAACTGAGAAAAAACACCAAGTCACTCAGGCGAGAAAGAATTTTTTACAGATCAACTTTACAGTGGTCTATGCAATAAACTAAAATGGTTGGCTGGCATTCAAATAAACTTGCAGAGAAAAAAATCTGGAAAGTTACAATTTGCAAAAACAGGCCTTTCTGGCCAATACCCGGCACCAGTGTTTTGCCTGCTGTAGCAAAAGAAATTATTTGCCAGATAAGCATTATTTTGGTACATTGCATAGAGTGTTCATCAATCTTCAGCCCGAGGCCCAGAAAGCTGGAAATGTGAAAAGCATGGAACAATGAGGACGTCCCTATTCACCTTTTCCATGCACGTGTGAACATTCAAAACTGCACAGGGTTGAGAAAAAAAATTCCCAGGCAGGGCGTGACCTTAACTTTTGTTACTAGTAGGATTATGGTTAGTAAAATGGTCTTTCTCACTAGCCAAAGAGCTTTTTCTAGCCATAAAATACTTAGTGGAAGATAGTAATTACCCTAGTTTTGGACATCAATTCATTGATCATAATCACTTGCACTGTACAAATCTGCAAGTAAATTGCATGAAAGTTCATTCTTTAATTGAGCAGCAATTGACAATACAAAGTTCTTGCGAGCTTTGTCATTTATGCAATACTGTGTACTTCCCAAGTCAGCTCCGTGTTTTATTTCAAGATGGCAAAGATAGGAAAAACTTGTAAATGGCATTTCTCTTTAATCAACAAAGTAAGCAATGTCGAATAATCTCTCCACTTTCTGTGCAATATCTTGGGACATAGTTAAAAGCACCTGTGGCAGTGGTGCTAAATGGATGAATGGATAGATACATAGCCTATGGCCTTGTGATCACATTGGCACTTGAACCACCATATCTAGCAGAAAACTCAAGTCTTTAGGCTAAAGCTTGGATCGCATTTTTGGAATAAGTATAAACACAAAAACAGTCTTATAGCAAACAAAGACAATTTGCTCAGTTTCTGTGAACCAGAAACCGAGCAAATTCCTGAGCTTCTCATTTTAATAAAATGTGAGAAGCTGGGAAATTGTGAACCAAGTGGAAGGGGAACTTTGCAAAATGTGAATTCTCTGTCATTTTCTCGAGAAAAATTGAATTGGAGCAAATAATGTCCAAATAAAGTTTTTCCCCAAGAATGAGGGAGGGGAGAGGTAGATGGTGCCGTCATGAGCATGCACACCCAATGCAAGATGGAGTAAGAGGGAGTTCTGGGAAAGGAAGTCCTAATATCTTAAAGGATAAATAGAATAAACGTGAACATACTAAGACCAAATCTTCTTGAAACTGTTTTCATAGAAACTTGTTAATAATTAGCATTCCAGAAGACCAACATGTGACTTGCCACTGTGCATAAAATCAGTCAAGTCAGATTACCAAGAACAATTAAGGGGAACATCATTGTGTTGCTGTGGTGATATACTGTAACTGTCAATCAAGTTTTCATTTTGGAAAGTTACTTGGTAATGGATGAAAAAGCTCTGATGTCACCCCTGTTAGTGAAGTTGAGCTCTTCAATTCATAAAGTTTGGGTAAATGGCATATGGTATATATGGTAATCTATTCTTCAGCCTTTTTTTAGGGGAACAGAGGTTGTGCCTGTATATTTGCAAGGGCATTATAGCTGTACCCATGATACTCAATAACTTGTAGTTTAGAGCTCAAAATTGTTCCCTTTAAGGCTTAACAGTAGAAATGGCTGAAGATGTCATAAAATGCAAGGACTATGTTGTTGATTCCAAGTAGCAGCTATCTTATTATTTTTTCTTGCATTCTTATTTGCTATTGAAAACATTGAAATCATTGAAAGTTGCCTCATGGCAGGGTTGTCAGTAGGTTTTTGAGTAGCAGGTTCCATCCAAAAAGTAGGCAGCTAAGGTGTGTCTGAAAAACTTGCCACTGGACAGCTCATGGTCAATATGCATACATGTCACTACCTTTATTTTCTTTACATGCTGTGGAATTACAAATTCTGAAAAACTTTTGTGCAGATATGAAGAAAACTACATTCTCTGGCATGGTGTGACATCTTGAAAACAGCTTGTCTTTTTTTTGAAAAGGTTAGGGAGGCTGAATAACAAAAAACACTACCAAGAATAAAATCATTAAGAGCCCCAAAAAGGAATTAAGATTTTACCGCTTTAATAATAAAAAAAGATGTTATCTCTAGTGGATAAATTTGGCAATTATCAGCTGTGAAATTCTCGATATTTTGGCACCTTTTAACACGCATGCATTACCTGATAGGCAACTCTTTGGAACTTCCTTTCTAAATTAAATATATTTGTGTTTGCCCCAGCGTTTGTATCTTGGATCGTCTCCGGATCAAGCGGTCCGGGCTCGAGCCCTGGCGGGGGACATTGTGTTGTGTTCTTGGGAAAGACACTTAACTCTCACAGTGCCTCTCTCCACCCAGGTGTATAAATGGGTACTGGCAAATTTAATGCTGGGGGTAACCAGGCGATGGACTGGCATTCCATCCAGGGGGAGTAGAAATACTCCTAGTCGCTTCGTGCCAAAGAAACCAGAGATAAGTGCTGGCCTGATGGGCCACTTGGCCTGAATGCAGAGTTTACCTTCCTTGTATCACTCTAAGCCATTTTAAAGCCATGTGTGTTTATGGATTTAGAAAACTACCACCTTGCTTCCAAAAGTATGAAGGAGTATGTTTATTTATGTTGTGGTTTAATTTTTTCTTTGGTTTAAATTTTTGAAGCTGGTTTAAATTTTTTAAACTGGGTTAATTTTTTTCAAACCAGTCTATTTATCAACTATCCAAAAAGGGAAATCATCTCCCTACTTTCCTTTATCCTATTCTCCTATTCTCAATGAGTCCCTCCTGATTTATGCTATCCCCCAGCTACCTTACCCCTTCCCCCCAAATACCCATTAAGCATGAATACTAGCTAACAGCAGGTTTTACTTTTTTTTTCCTTTTTGTAGCTACTGCACGTGGGCAAGTAGCTACTGCTATCGTCTTGATGGATAGAGTTTATTTTACAATTTGCAGCTACTGCGCATGTGCGAGACTGTGAAACTTTTTGAAACGTTGCATTTCTCCTCTTGGTTAACATAGTACATGGCCAGCTTTCTTGTCCATTAAACAATGCAATAAAGCGAGCAACTGATTGTAACTACGTTTGATAATTTTACTTGCTAACTTGATGATATTTGCAGAACTAAAAAATTTTTGGCAGAACAACAAGGATTGCTCACGCTCAAAGTTGTCGCGTCTGTGTTATGTCATATAATTCCACATGATTTAGCAAGAAAATTATTTTGTCCTTGCCCGAGGGAAATTGCACGATTTTTGCACAAGCACGTGTTGAAGATCCAATTTTTCTATTGAAGTGGTTGATGCTTATGTTTCATTTTTGGGTCTCAACAGTTTCAACAGTGGAGCGCGTGACTAATGAAAGGTCATAAAATGAACCGTACTTTATGCAAATTTTTGTTTATTTAATTAGCTTCGTCCGTGGCATGCAAGATGTTTATCAGCACCACGTTTGGCGACTTGCTGGCAATTGTAATCATTTGATCAAAATTTGGCTAAAACGAAAGTTTAAAACAAGAACCCTTTTGTTTCGAAACCTATTTCAGGGGTCTTGAAAGGAAATTCTAAGCGGTTTTAACACATATGTGTTTAATTTATAACAGGATTTCATGATATCACAAGTTTTCTAAAATAGAGTATGTGACCACTAAATTTAGTAACTTGCTTCGCCGCCCGTGCCCGGTGAAGTGAATATTGAACGAGAGAGATTTAAGATGAAAGTGTTTGGCAATTTTGCGGATTCCCATGGATAATTATTAACTGATTAAACCATGAAATGGAATATTGATTAATTAATTATTTATTTATTTATTAGTTAATTAATCAATTCTGGTGACCAACCTGGATGGCTGGGCGACCTACTTGTCATGGTAAAGTGCACGAAGGGTGCCCTGAAAATTTTCTTAGAGAACAGCCTTGCTGGAATTGGCATCTATGGCAGCTACACAAGAGTTATATCTTGATGAGAAAACAATGCCTCATGGTTATGTTATTGTTAGACGCACCTACGGCAGATTATTTTTGAACCTCATGAACAGGAAATCAGATGTCACTTACACAGGTACTTATATCTTGATGAGAAAACAATGCCTAGTGTTTATGTCATTGTGAGGTGCATCTGAGCGCGCTGAGAAAAATCCATTGAAAATAAAATTTCGTAAAGATATGTCAAGTCATACAAACCTATTGTTTAAGCCAAGCTCCGACCAATTTCCATGTTGCAGAATGTCAGTCATTTGTCAAATAACCTCTTAGGTTTACCTCACATGCTCCTTTGCAGTCTGGGTATGTACACTTGAGCCACGACAAAAAAAAATAGCTGTATACAGCTAATTCAGAGAACGTTGTTGCTCTATGAGTACCCAAGCGTACCCGCCCAGGCCGCAAAGTGTCATGGGTAAAAGCCTTCATCCTCGTTCTATGGCATCTGCTAGGCTGATTTCAAACAAGGGCCAGTCTTTTAATGTACGAATCTTATCTAATCTGTAACTAAACAGTAAATCGACTTAAATAACGCCATTTTAACGTTTCTTTAGCTATTACCAAAAATACCCAGTGGTATAGGCGTGTAGGCCTTACGACAACCCTTTCTAAAATACCAGTACATACTAAACAGCACCCTATTCACATCTCAATGCAAACAAGAATGCAGTAGCCAACCTCTAGGTCTGCTTCCACCTGTCATTACCACTTGACCACAAAAGCACTGGATGCAACAAGGCTCTCATATTTCTTTTAATTATCAGTTTATCACCCCAGGCTCCTCTCATACAAACTTAATTTAATTTAGTTTAATTTAATTTAAATTTTAATTTATTCAAACCCTATTATTTATTCCAACCCTAACCCTAATCTTGATTACTAAGAAGCTACTAGTTCCAAATAAGTGGCTAGTTCTAATCATTAACCTGAGAGCTCAACCTAAACTACTGAGTCACCTGCAATGCTGACCCAGCCTAACATCAAAGCTAACCATTCTAAATAAGTGCTTAGGCTAATCACTAACCTGAGCGGGTCCTGAGGGCTTAACCCTAATCACTAACCTGAGTGCTTAACCCAAATTACTAAGACACATGCTCACATTTTCTGCTCAAAATTAAAAATTAAACTGGTTTGAAAAAAATGAACCAGTGTGAAAAATATTGAAATGGTTTAGAAATAAAATTGAGCCAATTCAAAAATTGAACCATAACATTTACATTAAAAGGGAAAGCATATAAGTAATTCTGCTGTTTTGCAAAGGGTTTCATATACCTGCCAACTTTTTCTGAGATATGGACATGAGATTTTTATTCTGGGAGTGCTAGGATTTTTTAAGACGACACGATCATTTGCGAAGAATCCTGAAGAAGTCTGAAGTCTTCCAAAGACGTCCAAAGTCTGCTGAGTCCAGTCCCAGTCTTAGGACACTTGTAAATGCGAGCTCGCTCCCAGTGCTTTTCACTTCAAAAATCAGAGATTGCGAGGAAGGTATTGTCATTTATTCATTTTACGCATGGTTTTCGTTGCTTACAAGGGTCTGAGTTAACATATTTTTGGAAATTGTGTCAAGCAAGACGGCAACAACTCACATTTTTTCAATCAGGCGTGAGAAACTGGCCGGCAAGCGTGAGCCAGCATGAGATCGAAGTTTTCAACCCGCAGGTGTGAGACTTGAGCCTAAGGCATTAGAGTTGGCAGGTATAGTTTCAGCCAGTTTCACACTGCAGATGGTCATGATTCTAATAATTACGCGAAATTCTCATTAATTCTGAAAAAATAACACTACAATCCTATTAATCATAGTGCCATACAATTTTGATTGTACTGTGCAGGAGGAAAACTTATCCTTTACCAGACACTTTTAAATTTTTTGTACAAATAAAATTATATTCTGTGTTTTGTTAGAATCCAAATTCATGAACTTTGGGAGTAGCTGTTTTCAAGATCGTTTAAGGATCAAATTATTTATCAAGGCCGATAAGCTATGTAGATTAATATAATTTGATTACAAAATAACAACTTAAAGCAGACTTGCCTGTATAGCAGTACCTAAATGCATGACAAATGCGGTATGACAAATTATTAATCTCGAACCCAGATCTCACTCTGTATGACGCTGAAATGTGAGATCTGGGAAAGTTCGATACTACGCACTTTTTATTGGCTACTGTGAAGAAGGATGCCATGATATTACCTTAGCCGTGATTGGTTCTTTTTAATGATCCCGATTCTCGCGGTAAGTTTCAGGAATTCATACATAGAGGACCATGGAGGTATGGCAAAGTGCTGTGCGATATATTTGAAAATAAGTGCTGATTGTGTGGTGGGACGGCTAAAAGAAAAAATAACTTTTTAAATGACACTGGGAAATCTCTAGAGTTAAAGATGATCTAACCAGAATGCACGTATTACGAGATAAAACGACCGGGCTAATGGCGAATGCAATATTACAAAAATTACTTAAGCTATGATACTACTACCACTACCACAACATTTCTCTGACGGTAAGTTGACAGTAATATCTCTGCATGCTCTGATGTCTCTACAGTTCCTTTTGTTTACTGCCACCTCAGGGTGAGTAAAAATCGGCCGTAAGTTTCCCGCCTGAAGGTTTCCTGAAAGCTTTCTTCAAATCAGCCATCGGCTTCTTCTCCACAAAGATGCAAACTAGCACAACAGACTCCAAGTGTATTAAATTAATTTATTTGATCGTCGATCAGTGCATTTAGTGGGAAGACTAAGCGGACACAATCGATTTTACCTTCGAACTGTCCTTTGCGATACAGTCAAATAGAGAAAATAGAAATAAATCAGCGATTTACCGTATCCTTTCGTTAGAATTATTAAACACTCTTGGCCGTCCAAAACAATCTCCTGTTGAGCCTCTTTCTGCTTCGGCGTTATTTTAAATCGTTCCTTTCCTCTCGACCAAAGAACATCAACAAAATACTATCGAAATCCATCATTCTTTCAAGAAAATTCACAACGACTTATTCATACATGCGCAGTAACAGCAAGGCCCGTTTATCGGGCCTTGCTGCCAGCACGCATGCTCGCAATCGAACTTAACCAGATCTCCCTTCCACCTGGCCGTGGGAGATGTGGGTTCGAGATTAATAAATTATATCACGGATTGAACATTCATGATATGGTTGGCCAATGAACCAGTACAGATTCAAAGATTGGCCTGGAAGGTCACATTTTGCCTGAACAAATATTTGACAAGCCATTTCAACACCAACTTGCTGGTGGTAACTCAACAGGTTGTCAGGTTAACGGCATGCAAACAGATTTCAATAATGCAAAATTCAGATAATGGTTCACGTTTCACAACCTTTGAAGTGTTAATTTTGTTGCAGACTTTCTTTAAAGAACATATTTTTTTAAAATGTGTTTTCACTGTTTTATTTTTCCAGTGAAACATCCTGATAGATTATTCACGGCTTTTTTCACAGTTTTTTTGAGTACATTTTCAGCAAAATTTCTTCACGGGTTATATTTTCACAGGTTTATTCACAGGTTTTAAAATTGAATTTCTTCCTGTATTGTTCATGTGTTTTTTCAGATGTTTTTTTCACAGGTCTTAAAATGCACAGGTTTTTCACAGGTCCTATATTTTGTGATTTTTCTACAGAATTTAGCCCTTGCAAAATTCACCGGTTTTTTCACAGGTTGTTTCTGTGTCACATGCTATTTCATAGGTTTTTCACAGGTTCTCATCCAATAGTGATGGATGGTGTTTCTGTCGGTGATGGTGTTTCTGTTACAATTAAGATAGTTTTCTGCTGGTCACAACTGTATGAGAGAAGCAGGTATTAGCAAGGGCTATTGGAATTGATAGAGAAAATTGAGGTCAACCATGAATTTACAGGAACGAGACGGAAGAGGTTGCTAGCTAAACTTTCATGTTGAGAAGGATTTGCCCAGCATTATTTTCTCTTTAGAGCTTTTAAAATTCAAGTTATTTTCTTATCTTTCAAAACCCATGCAGTTTATTCCAATTATTTTTTGATTCCAATAGCTCATACTAAGATTTGCTTTTCCTAATCGTCAAAAACCACACAGAGAAAAGATACCAAGATATTAAGAGGTACCAGCTTTAACTTAGGATTTAATAAGTCCACAGTAGAAGGGATAATAACTTTTATGCTATAAGAAGGGCTAGAAAGATCAATGACATGCAAATAGCACACAAGCAGGTCAGAAAATATCTACTTTCTCTATGAAAGGTCTTTTTCTTCATGATAAATATAAGTTTTTCCAAAACCCTTTCCATCAGTTCAGTCGCGCAAAAGCCTCTTTTTAAAATCTTATTGAAATTAAAATCAATTTTCCTTTTGCAGGAGAGGCAGATCATGCAATTGGCACACAGGCAGGAGGTCAGAAAATAGCCACGTTCTTTGAAATTTTCTTTTTAATTTTAAACTTTGCAAAACCCTTTCCACACTACCAGGTCAGAGAATATCTATTTTCCCTATAAATTGCCTTTCCATTCAAGATCGTTAAAAGAGCCTAAATTTTGCAAAACTCTTTCGATCAGGTTCAAATTAATATCAATTTTTCTTTTGTAGGAGAAGCAGTTAATTTAAATAACAGAAAGGCTGGAGGTCAGAAACTCTCTACTTTCTTTGAAATTTTCTTTTCATCGATTCAGTCGCACAAAAACCTCTATTTAAAATCTTATTAAAATTAAAATCAATTTTTCTTGTGCAGGAGAGGATGTTAATGCAAATCTCACACAGGCCGCAGGTCAGAGAAGATCTACTTTCTTTGAAATTTCCTTGTGATTTTGAATTTTGTAAACCTTTTCATCGGTTCAGTCACACAAAAACCTCTATTTAAAATCTTATTAAAATTAGAATCAATTTTTCTTGTACAGGAAAGGCAGTTAATGCAAATGTCACACAGGCTGCAGGTCAGAGAATATCTACTTTCTTTTTCTTGTCATTTTGAATTTTGTAAACCTTTTCATCGGTTCAGTTGCACAAGAACCTCTATTTATAATCTTATTAAAATTTGAAAATCAATTTTTTTTTCTGCAGGAGAGGCAGTTAATGCAAATGACACACAGGCCACAGGTCAGAAAATATCTACTCTTTTTGTCATTTTAAATTTTGTAAACCCTTTTGTCGGTACAATTGCACAAAAGTCTCTTTTTAAAATCTCCTTAAAATTAAAATCAACTCTTCTTTTGCAGGAGAGGCAGTTAGTGAAAATGACACACAGGCCGCAGGTTAGAGAATGTGAACTTTCTTTGATAATTTTGTTTTAATTTTTAATTTTTTAAACCCTTTTTATCGGTTCAATTGCTAAAAATCCACCTTTTTAAATCTTATTGAAGTTAAAATCAATTTTTCTTTTGCAGGAGAGGCAGTTAATGGAAATGACACTCAGGTCGCAGGTCAGAAACTAATCTACTTTCCTTGAAATTTTATTGTAAGTTTGATCTTTGTTAACCCTTTCATCGGTTCATGATCAATTGCAACAAAAACCTCTGTTTAAAATCTTCTTAAAATTAAAATCAATTTTTCTTTTGCAGGGGAGGCAGTTAATGCAAATGAGACACAGGTCGCAGGTCAGAAAATACCACTTTCTTTGATATTTTCTTTGTATTTTTAAATTTTGTAAACCCTTTTCATTGGTTCATGATCCGCACAAAAACCTCTTTTTAAACTCTTATTTAAATTAAAATCAATTTTTCTTTTGCAGGAGAAGCAGTTAATGCAGATAACACGCAAGCAGGTCAGAGAGCATCAACTTCCTCTATAAATTGCCTTTCCATTCAAAATAAATGTAGAGCCCAAAATTTTGCAATACCCTTTCCATCGGCTCAATCACAAAATAACAATCACCCTTGCTTTTGCAAGAGAAGCAGTTAATGCAAATGACACGCAGGCCGAATGTCAGTAAATATCTGCTTTATCTGCTTTCTCTGCTTTCTCTGAAATTTGTCCCCTGGTTAAATTAACAACCGCTGATGCAAATGACACACGGGCAGAACAATTTGCTTTCCG
>Ga0126343_10000536_pt1 | contig 14949 bp, 14 predicted proteins | sample Cyp2metagenome_FD_92531 | JGI IMG/M metagenome (GOLD analysis project Ga0126343, IMG submission 92531) | Coral microbial communities from Lord Howe Island, Old Settlement Bay, Australia - Cyphastrea 2 metagenome | ecosystem: Host-associated > Invertebrates > Cnidaria > Coral ... | reverse complement strand
CTTCAGTTAAACCCTACCTTGAAACGTTAGATCAACCTCTCCGATCGTTTGTTGACATGGCAAATAGAAATGAGTGTTTTTCTGACTTTTCTAAACAAAAAACCGCCAAGGAAAGATGGCGTTATTTAGTTTTCCGAATGGGTGACCGTGAGGAATATCTCGAGACGCCTCTCCCCCTCCCCCCGAGTCTGTACGGACGTACGAACGCTCATACGGTGACGTCATAACCAAATTTTCTCGGCTTGATGGGTTACCAATTTTTCTTACCCATGGTGCTTCGCTGGCACGCTTCACGCGCTGAAGCTCCGCTATTAAATGTAAGGAGAAAAAATCCGAGACCCAGATGGGTTTCGAACCCACGACCCTCGGTGATCTAGTCGGATGCTCTCATCACTGAGCTACTGGAGACTCTATGGTTAGCAAGGGTCATTTGTGGGACTTCTGGAACGGCATCGCGCGGCTACACAGCCAAGTGATGACAAGCACATGTGAAAACTCACTAACAGCATCACGCTATCACGCTGTAGCATATCTAGATGCAAGCCAACCAACCTCCAAAGTGAGTATATTAAAGAAACAACAACAACAATGATATTAAATGTAAGGAGAAGAAATCCGAGACCCAGATGGGATTCGAACCCACGACCCTCCGTGTCACATGACAGCGTGATGCTCTTAGTGAGTTTTCACATGTGCTTGTCATCACTTGGCTGTGTAGCTGCGCGATGCGGTTCCAGTCAAGTCCCACAAATGACCCTTGCTCACCAGAGAGTCTCCAGTAGCTCAGTGGTTAGAGCATCTGACTAGATCACGGAGGGTCGTGGGTTCGAATCCCATCTGGGTCTCGGATTTTTCCTCCTTACATTTAATATCATTGTTGTCGTTGTTTCTTTAATATATCACTTATTGAAGTCGCTATATGCTTCACGCCATTCATAGAAGATTTTCATTCTCAATTTACAACTGAATTTAGTATTTGACCTTGCTAAGATATTGTCGCCTGTTTTTTGCAGACATCTGATCATTTGGAAATCGGGATATTGAGCCTGACTGTTAGTCCACTTCCAAAGAACAGAGTATTCCGGCCAAGTGGTGCTGTATTTTCATCGATTTCCCTGCACTAAAATGTCTGGTTCATCAACTGGAAAAGCACATTTTCAACGAATCTCTCGACTCTTAATATTTGGAGGCAAAACCTTACTAAGAGAGATTTTTGAATTCAATTGCCCACAATATCAGTTCAACCAAATGTTGCATAATCAATCAATAGTGGAGAAGCTCGAAGGAGCAAACCTCACCACTGCAGAGTGGCTATGTCTATATCCTCCCAAAGGGATGCTCGGCAAATCAGCAGACTTTGGTATTTCTCTCCTCGTAAAATTGATTAGCGCCATATGTCACCTTACCCCTCCTGCAACAGGTTGGGTTGCTCGGCCAACTTATGCAGACCACAGTTTAGTTGCAGATTTGGTGAGAATTAAATTTTATCGGAACCTCCTCGGTCGCTCGGAACAAGGCATGACGTATAATGAGTTTGTATCTCTTTCGGAAGAGATCAGTGACTCTCTGTTGCGAATTGCCGCAAACATTGGACCTGAAAAGAGAACTGAATGGCAAAAGCTTATTCATAAACTTGTAAACGATCCACTGATAGTTCATGAAGAGAAAAATGCAGAAGAAATGCTCCAGTGGTATGAGAACGATACTGAAGGCATAAAAGAGTTTATGCCATTGCCGGCCACAACAACTGAACTCTGTTCCTTCGAGACAATACTACGAGAGTTAGGCCAACGCCTTAGAGATTTGATCTGGAAGGACCTGTTAGCTAAGACTCGAGGAGTCCAAGGAGAGCAGCGTTCGAGTTCAAAAGTTGTCGAGGAAGGAACAACAGATATAGCATCGACCGCGGCCAAAGAAAAATGCCAGGCAGAAGATCAGCAAGGAGAGGCAGATCAGCCCACAGGCCAGCTCAGTTTCTCAGTTGGTGGCTTACGAGGAGGTAGGGCCTCTCTAAAAAAAGTTAACCCGGTATTTCTTCATGTCTTGACTTTTTTGTTAGTGTGCCATAACTGCATTTTGTTTATCTTTCACAACGAAGTGCAAAAAGACTGCATTAGCTGGATCAAAAAAACGAAAACTGACGAAAAGACCGCTGCCGAGGCTTTCAATGACCTTTTTGGTCAGTTTAAGCTAAAAATAGTTGTTATTGTGTCAAGAAACAACAAGTAAGATTTTGGCTCTGACCTGTCACTTTACCTCTCTGATATTGTTTTAAGCCTGGCATGCGGTCGTCACAATCGATCTCTTGTTTTTTTTTTATAGGATTAGAAATAAGTAGTGCTTTAAATAAATAAATAAATAAATAAATAAATAAACTTTGTTTAACAAGGGTAACACATAACAGTCTTCAACTGATAAACCTGTGGCCCTCGTATTCTCGATCGAATTGGAATTTAGAAATGTTGATTTTTGAGGAATAAGATAAAATTTGGGAATAAGATAAAAGATACCAGTAGATTAAATACTACTAGTAGATTAAGGTGTTCGTTCGAGTTTTAGTAGGCTTGGTATGTAAAAAGAATACAAAAATATGTGAAAAGGATACAAAAAATCTCCCTTCAGCAGGGGTGAAAACAAATGAATTGATCGCTAAGGGTTTGTTTGTTTGTTGAGAGGGTTTGTTCTCGTTCATACATGTATTGTATAATATTAGGTACGACCGCTCAGTAAAAAACTTGGACTGCAGTCGGGAGGCCCATTTGGTCTACAGTCCGCATTTTACACCTGAGTCCGCGCACGTTTTATACTCAGTCCGAAAAGCTTAGTCCACGTTTCATACATAAGACTGTGTTTTATACCCAGTCCACAGTCCGCAGTCTCGGCGTGGCAAAAAAATTGCATTTCCAAAACTAGTCGGCTATGATTGGTTGACAGATTTTGGTTTGGGAATGCACAATTCTCTTTAGAGATTTCAGCTGCGGTCAATGAAACGGCTGGATGCATGCAACTTTAACAAAAATGTTTTTAACAAGTTCGTATTCATTGGTATCTTTTAATTTTACTCAGTTGAATCCTGATGGTCAAATGTTATCCGAAGTTTTATGTGGAGCTACACAGGATCACACAGTGTAAGGGGTTAAAAAAGCGTTGCTTAAATGGCGAAAACGATGCGCGGGTCAATTTATCGTACCTCGCATTCGCTATCTTACTTTCCTTATACTTCTAGTTGACATCGATGGGCTTCAATAGTTTCAAGTAGTTTTATTCTTACCACCGTTTTCGTTCATACGCGACTTTGGAAAACAATACACCCGCGGAAACGTTTCCAAAATTTCCGTCACTTATCGACAGATCGGATCAAAATCCATCAATCACAGCCACGAATGTGATCTTCTGACCTTCTCTACTAGTGTGACCCTCTGACCTTCTCTTCAGTTGCGGACGTATTCCAATTTTGACAATGATGACATGGTTTCGAGAACTCTGTTTGAACGATTCCTGCATCAGACTCATTGTCACTTTCCCCATCATTGCTTTCAGTCTGACTTTCCTCTCCGTCACTACGGTCACTGTCGTCATCACCTTCGCGTTAGCCGTTGTCTCGATAATCCTTTTCTTTTTCTAGTAAATCGTTCTATTGTTTTTTTTTGTTTTTCATGAAACGCTTGTCACTCCTAACTCTGGCAGACCATCCAGGAAGGTATTAAGTGCTCTGGGTTTGACTGCCTCATCGTTGTGAGGGAGCAATACATATTCAACCAACGATATTTGTTACGGGAATTAAACGGTTTTTTCGAAGTAGTTGCCCATGGCACGTTGGGTGCAAAACAGAATATCTTTTAAAGCAGCCGTACTGTGAAGCAGGTCAGAAGCGCGTTTTCTGGAAACGGGTTGTGAGAGATTCTCTAGGACATCTTTAATTCATGGTTCCTCATCGTTACTCTCCACATCGTCAGAGACATCTTTTTCGCTCGCTTCCGAAAAAGGCTCAACTTCGCTTCCTCCATTTTCCTCGTCACCCCAATCTACCTTTCGCTTCATTCCCGAAATGCATTCGGCAAAGGAAGATATGAAATGATCCAACTCATAAAGTGCTATTGCATTTAACGCAGAAGAAACTCCAAGCTACTTATAACCGGAGGCAACAAGTCTTGAATAAATCCTCCACCTTCTTGCACAATTCGGTTCTGGAAAACTAGTTAGAGCATCCTTGTATGGATCAATTTCTACCTATTGCTTGAGCGCATTGTGTGAAACTTGAACTAAAGCCTAAACCTGTTGCGGAGTGGCAGTCCTGAAAAGAAACTCGTGTTGATGAGTAGGACAATGAGCTAACAGTTGGAGAAAACCACAGTTGAAGAGAAACCCATAATTGTAGACTGAACTAGTTGCAGGAGTTTAAGGGTTTCTTTAGAATTTTAGTGGCGGTGGCTATGGTGGTGACGGTGGCAGTGGCGATGGTGGTGGCGGCGGTGGCAGTGGCGGTGGCGGTGGCGGGCGTGGCAGCGGTGGAGGCGGTGGTGGTGGAGTTTGTACAATAAAAATCTGATAATTTGTGAGCCGATTTAAACATGGAACGTTCGACTTTATTCTCACTTTACATTTAGATGCCAAGGCGGTGACGAGCTTGTCCTGTTCCCATTGTGAAACATCCTTTAGCAGACAAGCCATTATGAAAAACTTATCAATAATAGACACAGCAATCTTGATCACTTCACTCCATTTAATGCGATGCCATATTCCACTGAAAAGTGTCAGCGGTTTTATTTTGAACATCCGTGCACTTGTATGGTGGCCGGGATGACTGGACCAGGCAAGCAAGACGGTCTGGGTCCAATCGCTGTTAACACAGGCTTACAGAATGATTAATCTGCCCCCTGAAAAAATATAGTGTGTTGTTACTCACAGTGACAGCCCACCTATATGGACATGCTAGTCACCATACCAAACATAGAATTTGGCAAAGGAATCCCAACGGCTTTAGACAAAGATTCCTATTTTAGTGCCAACAAACGGAATTTAATCGTCTTTGCCGATCAGTTGATTGATGCCGGGAAAGATTATAGGATCGTCAATTTGTTTACAAGAGAATCCCACCATCGCAATCTGAGTGTCATTAACATCGTACAGAACGTATTCCATCAGGGAAAAGGCTGTCGCAGCATTAGTTTGAACAGCCACTACTTGGTGTTCTTCAAAAGCCCCCGTGATAAGCTACAACTTTTGACCCTATGTCATGAAAGCATGGTATTTAAGCAGTAACTTCTTAGGTGTATTATTGTATTCTTGTATTGTATTAGCACCTATTTAGCACCTATTACGTAACTTGTATTTCTTATTTGCATAACTTGTTTTGTAATTAACCTTTAACCAATAGTTTTCTTTCCTTTTCTTTTATGTTACACCTTGCGTCTGTATATATTTAGGATTTTAGGTGGATACGGTGTGTGGTTTATTTTTTGCCTGTGTGTAGGAGAAGAAGGTTGTAGTGTAGTTTCGAGCGAGGTTTGAAAGTTCGAGAAATACAACCGGAGGCACATTTGCCGGGGGACGTGTGTGCAAAAGCTGGTCGAAGTAATCGAAGGTCAGGTAAAGAGTGCTACCGAAGAAGACCATTGTAAACCGGCTAGCTGAAGTAGACTGGAGAAGTCTTCAAGATGTAACTTGGAGAAGTACGTTGGAATGTGAAGTAAACGGGAATTTGGTTGGTTGCGTGTGTGTCATGTGCTGGTGAAACGTTGTTGGGGACACGATCAAGGACAGACACTAGCTAGGTGAATTAAACTGAATTGCGGAACTGTCATGTATACGGTGTAATGCGAATCAAAGCACATGGTTACAGAAACATGCATAAGTGCGCATGCTCACTATTTTCAACTGCTGGCCAAGTACACTACAACTTCTCCCCCTTAGGCCAGTCTTTTACACCCTCTAAAGTCTTAAACTAACTCAATGTTCAATATGCAAGGTTCTATGTTCAGAAAGGCAAGGTCAACGTTCAAAGGTCCAACCGTGTTGGAGGGTTTCGCATCCTGGTGGGGTATCGTCTAACAGGAACATGTTCAACTAGCTTTGGTGGGGCGCTTACTAAATATTCTGCTACGAGATTGGCTGACTGATCAACTGCTTCCTTTGAGACAGCCTCGGACTGCTTACTAGGGTCTGTCAGCTACTTGATCACCTTGGTTCTCGATTGTGGTTGGGGATGGCACGGGGTGGAAAACGGGCGAAAGGGTCTGTAACAGGAACATTACAAGCCTTGAGTTGATCTGTATGTCGACGCGAAATAAGGTTAGGCTCAATCTCCACTTCATAAGACAGGGGTCCTAGTTGTGTACGGACAGTACCCTTCATAAGACAGGGGTCCTAGTTGTGTACGGACAGTACCCTTTTGGAGTGTCCAGAGTAGTTTCTTGCTATCACTCTTAGGCCAATGGAAAAAATGACGCGTTCCACAACCACCCTTGGCGACAGACTGGTCTATCTGGCGGTTGTCGACCTGAATGCTGAGATCTGGTTTTCACAGGTCCAGTCAAGTGCGTCGTCTTCTTCCCGAAAACAATTGGGATGGCGGCTCTCCTGTGGTTGAGTGTGAAGCGTTTCTATAAGCAAGCAGAAACTGTGCCAACTTCACGTTCAAAGATTTCACTTCCGTTTCACTCTTCATTCCATTTTAGTAGCTCTCAACACAACGCTCTGCTAAACTGTTTGTGGCAGGGTGATAAGGCGATGAAGTAATATGTTTGATCCCGTTTCTCTTAAGGAACTCCTGAAACTCTTCTGATTTAAGCTGTGGCCCATTTTTGCTTACTAACTGAGCTGGCACTCCATACCTAGCCTGTTCCAGGCTCTCTGTAGTTGAGGGCGAGTGAGAAAAAAACAAGGGAGGACTAAGGTGACGAGCGGCGGGCATACCTGGCAAGTAACACCTGTAAGATTTCAAGGGTCTTCCCTGAGGTGGTAGAGCTCATTTTCTCTACCTCGAGCCATCTTCCGTGTGCATCCACTACCACCAAGAACATGCTGTTAAGGAATGTAATGGTCCGGCAAAATCAATATGAATTTGTTGCTAGAGCAATGAAGGCCATTCCCATGGGTGCACTGATACTGTACTAGACTCTCTGTACGTTATAATTGGGTTTTGTTAACTGGGTTGATAATGTGAATTGGCCACCGTAAAGAGATTTGAAAGCTGACGTTTTGAGCGTTAGCCCTTTGTTGGAGCTTATTCGCTCCGACGAAGGGCTAATGCTCGGAACGTCAGCTTTCGAATCTCTTTACGGTGGCCAATTCAGTAGTATAGGGAAATGGGGTCACCAGGACAGACGCTAAAATGCGTGATTTTTTACACCACTAATGTACGCTGAATTTGAAAGAAAAAATAAAAGTAAAAATTTAATCGGAAAAATAAAAGTAAAAAATGTAGTGTCAAATTTAGTGTACGCCAAAAACTAAAATCAGCGTACGCTAAAAGATGCGTACACTAAAAATGCGTGAAAAATTTTAGTGTCAAATTTAGTGTACACTGAAGATGCTTACACTAAATTCAAGGTGAGAAATTTAGCGTATGCATTCTACACTAAATTTGACGTACACTAATTGAAATTTAAGCGTACGCATCAATGTTTTGTTACTCAAGTCACGTGAGTGATGTTAGATAAAACACGTTTATCTTTGTAGAATGCATAATACAAATGGAAGACACGTTTATCTTTGTATAATGCATACTACAAATGGAAGACACGTTTATCTTTGTATAATGCATAATACAAACGGAAGACACTTTTATCTGTGTATAATACATAATACAAATTGGATGACTCTTTTATCTTTGTATAATGCATAATACTGCGGCTTGTAATTCCACAGTTTTTTGACGTTCTCGGTTGTTTGACTTTCACGGTTGTTTAACTTCACGGTTGTTTGACCTTCACCGTTGTTTAACTTCACGGTTGTTTAACTTTCAAAACAATAGCTGTTTTTCTTCTGAGAAACCACAACGCTTAAACTTTTGGCTTGATAGCTGATATGACTGTATTCAACTCTGTTATGGCTTTATTTATGTCTGATATGGCTTTATATAAGTCTGATTTCAAAACATAATCACTTAATTTACTCTTGTCTGCTTTTTTCCCGAGCTCATTTTTAACATAAGTCGTACTAGCCTTAGTTTTTAATAAATCAGTGACAAACTTTTTCGTGGCCATGTCTCTTTCGTCGACTGGAGTGCTCTCATTCGTTAATCGCTTGTTTCTAATATGAAAATGGTTGTCAACAGTTAAATGAAAACCAATACCTCGTTCTCCTTGTCCACCTTTTTGTACTGTCTTGTGTGTTTTTGAAGTCTCATTACTGAAACCCATATATATTATACTGAGAGATGAAATCTCTCAGTAAAATCATAAAAGGCTTACCAACTGAGCGAAGCGAAGGAGGTAATCGTAGTTTAAGAAATGAAATCTCTTAATTATTAAGGAATTGTAATTGGGTCATGATTAATTCTATATTTTTCACAGAGATATTTGTGTTGAATTAAAATATCTTTTCTGGAGAAACGGCCGTGGTATAATGAGAAATAAGCTATTTGTTTTTGGGAATTATAAGATGAATTGGTACTTGAAATAGATCCAATACTAAATGTATCTTCACCACCTGTGTTAGATTCTCCCTCAAAATTAACTAGATATTTTCCATTACAATAGATCAATGAACCATTTACTTGCACACTGTTGTAATGGACTGATAGGACCGAAAAATTTAGAGTCACCGGACTAGCCTTACTTGGAAAATGAGATATATATTCGCGTCCACTACCATAACTAATTCTTAAGACTCTTAGAGGTCCAGCATGAGTTATATCAATAAACCTATCACTTGCAGTAAGAACAGAACTACTATTATCATTCCCAAAAATGCCAATTATTTTTCCATCGGGAACCTCTAAGATTCTAATTACGATGAAGACATGTAGGTTAATTTTACCATTGAGATTGTAATCAACAGTTAAACATTGTTTTTCTCTGAAATATAAATAGCTAAAATTGAGGTCGTCATCAGCGGTAGGTTTCCTACTATCTGTATTCTGATTTGCGTCATAAGAAGGAAAAAAACTCTTTTTATCAGGTAATTTACTTATCTTGTCTCCATTATTAAATTGATTATTATCGAGGTAAAAAACACATATTAAAGAATTTGGGTAACTGTGCTCTGCAATTGTATTATTTAATTGGCTATTAAAATATTTTTTTAGACTGGTATCCGCTTTAGCGATTTCTGCTTTTACATATTTTCCAATAGTAGATTCCATTTCATTTTATTGTTTGACGTTGAGAGCATTACTATTTTCAACACCGTCTCCAAGGTTTTTAATTATTTTATTATTCATATTGAGTAATTTATTAATAGATCAATTATCTACATGTCAAATTTATTCATATTTATACCAGCTTCAAATTTCACTCTTTTATTTTGGATAAGAGAGACTCGATCCCAAATGCCTGAATCTACATTGTTTTGGTGACCAGATACTCCGTATACTACCACATAAATGGTTGTCACCGGATCATAAGAGGATCCACTTTTATTTTTTAAAGTAATGTCAAATTCTAAATCAATGATGCCGATGTTACCGTATTTATGAAAATTAATGACTGTCCTGCTATGATTTGAAAACATATTCGTATTTTTACGTGAAATATTTAAAGGAGTAGAGACAGCATCAACGACGACTTGATTTTTATCTAATTTAGTCTCATTGAAGTACATTTCAAATACTAAAGTATATTCACCTAAGTCAATGGCTTTTAAATCTATACCTAAACGAGTACTGTAATAACCTTTTTTACTATCATAGTCTATATTGAATTGATAGGTCTCTTTATGAATTTTATAAAAATCTTTATCTACTCTTCCTACTTTAGTAATGTCAGAGTCGTCTTCTTTGAAAAGGTCATCATCCATCACAAAAGAGAAGACGTTTTCTTCATTATTTCCTTTAATATTTAAATCTTCTGATTCTTCAATTTTTTATCAATCAATGCACCGATGGTAGTATTATTATCTGAGCCTGTCTTATTAACGAAATTAACAGTGGCTGCATAATTTTTACTTGATGCTAGTGGATCTTTAACGTTAGTAATAAAGTTTTTACCCATATTAATGGGGCTTTGCATAGGATTAGGATTTTTTTATGTTTAAAGCGGCAGATGCTACATTATTGATTGATGTTTTTAACTGGCCTCTCTGGTTAGAAAAATAACCAAAGTTAATCACTTCATTATCTTGAGCAGGTTTTGCAGATTCATTTTCAACAAAAGGTTTGAGATTAACAATAGTAAATTTACCCATGTTAAGATCTCCCTGCATACCCCGAATACCAGATATAGGTAAATATAAAGATTTAGAAGCACCGACTGTCAGCGCAGCGTTATCTGCAGAAGAACTTCTTATTCCGGTAATAGTGTGATCACCCATATTTAGCTCTCCTGTCATCACACGTGAGCCATCTAATTTTAATGTACCATTATCAGAATGAGGTAGTTTAGATATTTCATCATCAACATTATTTTTTATTTGATGCATCAGTATCATCATCTGGATCTGCTAAACCCTTGATTTTATTGTCATTAGTAGTGTACGACACTTGTTTGGGCAGTAGCCAATCAGATTGCAGGAAAAAATTCACGTGACGGGCTCTCGACCAATCAGATTGCAGGATTTGGGGGTGTGGTCAAACAAGATGGCGTCTTGATAAGGGGTCATGTAACCAGGCCTGCAAGGGGTCACGTGGTATCCAAATAAGGTAGAAAAACCGGAAGTGATTACAAAAACATGATATTTTATTGACAATTTTTGTAAAGGAGTGTCACGTGGAGTGTCACGCAGTTTCCAAATAAGGTTGTAACCAATGAGAATGGATCCGGGTGTGTATAAAAAAGGGACGATGCTGGGTTTCGAGTCAAAAAGTTTCGAGATGGCAGACGAGCAATCGCTTCTTGACAATCCGATAGAGGTGAAAGGATTACCGGACGTGATACCGGAGAAAGAGTATGCGTCGACGGTGTTGGAGAAGATCGAGGATGATTTTATGGGAATGATCATGAAGGGTGTGATACGTGAGTGCACGAACGACATTTTGAAAAGAGAAGTGACGTCGATCACGGATGAGATGTTGAAGTTCCGTAAGATGATTGGGAACAGAATGATGGTGGATGAATCACTGGATAATGGTGCGCCGGTGCAGTTGAAGAATTTGCAGCGCGGTTTCGAGGCTGGATGGAGAATGTGGAGAACGGCGTGGGATAATAGAGAGGACGAAGCCTACGATGCGTTTATCAGTGTAATGATGGCCGAAGAGAAACCAGAGGAGGAGAAAAAAGAAGACTGAACTGTGTCAAAAACATGTTTTAATCACAAACTGTGTAATACATTTTTCAATAAAGTTCTTTTAATGAATTGATATACAGAGTTTGCTGCATGATATTTTTCATGGTTTGGATGGCTTGAATGTCGGTGTACCCTAGATGAATGAGGGACAGCATGTGGGTGTTGGGAGTGAGGTATTCTCCGTGAAATCCTGAGGAGGTTTCAAATATTCATCCGTAGGGCCATACCGCGGAGAGTCTTTGTCTGTGGTACCATTTGGATGGGAAATGTTTGTTGAGGAATAGGATCATGACATCTTCGCCTGGGTGTGGTTCATCCAATTGAATTTGACAGGCCAGGGGTGTGGGAATCTGAAAATTGTAAGTTAGGAGTGAGTTTTGGGATTTTGGGGGAGGGAAAAAATAAGATGAAGTGATTTACCTTTTCAAAGTTTGCTTGTGGGGTATTCATCTGGATCTATGAAAGGTTCCCCTAAATTTGCGATGTGACAAATGGGGCAGAAGATGTTTCGGGGATGAACTCCAAAGATGCGTACTAGTCTGCACTCTCGGTGGTAGAATCGGTGACAACACTGAGTTCTGCAGTTGCTGTAGCGTGAATCGTAACCAATATGACACCAAAAACAAGTCTGAAAAATACAACGAATTTTCTTTTATTTACACATGAGATCCTAGAATTTACAATTGGGACGTGTGCCTGCAGTCTTACTGACCGGCGCCCTTTTTACAAAAATGACTTTACATGGTTTATTCTAGACATGGCTTGACTGTAGCTGTCACCCAGAAACATTGATCTGTGGAGATTGATTTCGATGTCAAAGTACCTTCCCATAATTCTTCCGTCTCGTGTCACTATGACCATCCCTAGCCCCCAGACCTCTCTTAATTGCAAATTCAATTGGAATTCGGAGTTCAGATTGTCCATCATCTCTCTATTTTGCTCATCTATCTTTTGTTGTGCTTCGGCGAAGGATATGATATATTATTTAATTTCAGGCGGTAGCCAATCCCAGTAACTCTAAGAGAAAAATGAAAAAGTGTCTAAGCCAAGTCATATCCGAATTGGATGCCATGTTTTTCGTCGTCAACGCGTTCCAGGGCTTCTTTAAAAGTTTCTCCTAGAAATTTTTCACGTTCTCCGTAATATTCGTGTTGACAGGACCCCCATATTTCTTGTCTGACTCTGAGTTCGTATTGGTGTCTGCTGACATGAATGAATCCTAACTCCCACCTTTTTCTGAGTTCACCGTATTGTCTTATTTCTTTGCATAACTTTTTCCAACGTGCCTTTTGGATCGCTTCCCGTTTCTCAAGACGAACTTTGTGATTCCAAAGGTGTTCTTGAATTCCAGGGGGTAATTTGTCCCAATGGTTGTCAACAGTGGACAATTTGATACTCACTTCTTGTTCTTTGTCCATCAGTCGCAGGTCCCTCTTCTCTATCAGCAGCGCTCATACACAATTTCAGAGTGCTGTGGCTGGATCGCCTCGCTTCTTTTATACATGTCTAGAAAATTGGGTCCCAGGTTCTCACAACTGGGGTCCAGTCTCTGACGGAGTGAGTAATAGGGGGTACCCCCTATCCCCTAGGGTCACACCCAGACACGTGATTTTTTCCTGCCATGTGATTGGTGGATCAGATCTGTATATAAGAAACTCGATACCCATGGCTTGTCACTCTGCAACCTTGTTGTGTATTGAGCGTTTGTTTATCATGGCGTTACGCGAGCTTAGAAATAATGTTGTGCATGTCCCCAGAGAAGAAGATCCTGGTCCGTTTGACGAGCGTATTCTGAGATGGGAGGATCCTGATTTTATACGGTTGGAGGAAGAAAATAATATTCCCCTCAGAGGCATATTGGCGGGCCATGTCACGGTGAGATATTTCGGAGCCTCTACGCAGTTGCATATCGTCATCGGCCAAATGCACCATTTCTGCGAGCTGCACCGGGAAAATTGGACCCGCAGCAAAAAGCGCTACATGAAAGTGGAAAAGAGATTCGCGAAAAGTCTTTGGAATGTGTTGTATGCTGTCAAAATCAATGTTGTGAATCGCCATGTCACCAAACCGCCTATTGACAGGAACTCGTTCGAAAAACTTGTCGTATGCTATGACTTTGAACCCTTTCACAAGTACTGGAGCCAACGCAGAAAAACAACAGCTGAACAATACGTGAACATTATCAAATTTTGTTATCAGGTTCATCATGCAACACAGGAGGAAATGTGGGCACAGATTCAGGCCGTTGATGATATTTATTGCCCACACTTGTAAAAAGTTATTACATCATACCATGAAAATTAAAAAGCAGAAAAAAACACATGAGAATCAAAGTCATGACACTTATGAAAATAAAGTCAATAAACTTAGTTTGTGTCTCTTCTTCATTGCATGAAAAAGTAATTGCCGTCTCTTTTTAACGGGTTCTCTCCATCAATCAGAATGGCTCTGGCCAATCCCCTGGGTGGTTCGTCGATCCATTGAAAAAACTTGCAGAGTCTCCTGGGGCACTTGAGATAGAGTCGGTCTGGGTTGTTGACCGAGTGGGAAGTGGCTAGGACCAAGAACTTGTCGCACTGGCAATGGAAACGAGCTGGATCCACTTTGTCGTAGCTGGGGTGAGTCTGTTCCCTCACGCGTTTTAGGTACTCGCGCACTTCATGAGCTCCACAGGTCACATAACACTGGGTCCAAAATCGGGAGAAGGGGCAACGGTAATACTCCCACGTGTTTCCATCAGGTTTAATGATGCTGTTGTAACACATGGGTGTCATGTGACGAGGACATAGGAGGGGTTCGGAGGTGTGTTTATCCAGTTCATCCAAGAATTGATCAGGATCGAATATTTCCCCTTCTTCCAACACTTGTACTTCCGTGAATTCACCACAGGTGGCACCTCTCTCATGGGGATCTCCAAAGTCAAGTTTTTCCGGGCTTTCTTCTTGGGTTCCTCAGACGCTTTCTTGGGCTTTCTTTTCGAGGTCTTTGGGTATTTGGCGGGTGAATGTCCACCCAAATCCCAATCTATACAACTGTCTTCTTTAGTGGTTGACATGACTGCATCAAACATCAAAATGAATTGAACTGACTGTGACTGTCTCCCTATATAGTGTTGACTGACCAATCGGAACAAAGTGGTCTGGTGGGATTGCACGTGATCGAAGACATGGGTTCATACCCTTATAAGGTCATGAACGATTCTGAATGGTCAGATGTTTTTTCAGTGAGTACTGTCACTCAGTAAAAGTGGTGGGATCATGCCACGTCATGCCATGTCATGAATGGTCAGATGTTTTTTCAGTGAAAGTGGTGGGATCATGTCCTTATAAGGTCATGGATGATTCTGAATGGTCAGGTGAAAGTGGATCTTAGGGTATAAAAGGAGCTCACCTGGCATGCGTGTGTCATTCGTGATGTCTCATCAGTCCAGGACCTTGTCGAAGGAAGACGTGTTGGAGATTTCGAGAGATGTGTTGAATGAATTTGTCAAGGCTTTGAACAATTTGGAAAAAGTGCAAGACCATTGCACATTGAGTCAAAAGATAGTTGATTTGGAATTGGGTG
>Ga0126343_10000535_pt1 | contig 14966 bp, 7 predicted proteins | sample Cyp2metagenome_FD_92531 | JGI IMG/M metagenome (GOLD analysis project Ga0126343, IMG submission 92531) | Coral microbial communities from Lord Howe Island, Old Settlement Bay, Australia - Cyphastrea 2 metagenome | ecosystem: Host-associated > Invertebrates > Cnidaria > Coral ... | reverse complement strand
TGAAAAATACTTGGAATGCTTATTGGTAGGTTTTTCCGATTATAATCGATGATCGATCGATTGGGGCAATCTGATTATTTCTGATGATCGAATGTGAAATCTCAACCGATTCCCACCACTAGTCATAGGTGAGCTAGACTCTGCCAGAAAAATGGTGATAAGTTTGCAGGATCAACAGCTGGTACTGCATTAGATCTTTCCAGCGATGAGGGAAGCTGGAGACCAGAATCAACAAGAAAATGGCGAAGGCCTCCATCCAGGAAGTGATATCTTCAATATGACGAAGCTGCTTCTTGGGCTGTAAGTCAGCACAAGACAACCATCCAGTAACAAATGTGGTTCCGGATCCTTCTGCACCAGATTAACCGTCAACAGTTCTCTTAAGTCGACGTACTTGCTGGCCACGATTTGAGCAACAAGCTTGGCCGGCACAGGCGAAAACCCGGGGCCAACGACGAAAGGTTGATCCACGACAGGAAAGGAGGAATGCCCCCTTAACAAACACTTGTCGTGGTCCAAGGAACCGATGGGCAAGAAACACTTGGTATTGGCGGTGTAGAGGCCAGTGATGAGGGAGAATTGTTAGCACGTTCAGCAGCCAAAGCAGCCCAAACTGTTTGGGCGATCAATGAAACTATCTCCGGAGAAGTACCAGCTTCTCCACTAGCATGCACGGAAGGCAAGCCTTCAAGCGAGCCACCAGACTGCGACGTCGAAGGAACGTTTGCAACATCATCTTTGCCTGTTGACAGCGTAGACATAATAGGAGTTTGCAGGCTGTTGCTCATTGCACATGAGCCCATCACGGAAAGGCAGGCCACCTCCAAAGAAAGGCAAGTAAAACGAGCGAAGGAACGAGCGAAACAACTCAGCGAACTATCCATGGTATGACTTGACATCCGAAGCCGAGCTGTAAACCACGCTCGGACCCCTGCGTAAAGCACCAGGCCACCCCGCACAAAAGCCCAGGGAGCCACCGCTGGCTAGCACTGTTTCGCGTTTAACTTAGCCTTAATTACATTTAGCCACATGAAACGATAAATTGTTGCAACTGAAACAATAAACATTACAGAACTTTGTGTTTTCTACACACCAGAGAGATGCACTTTGCTTGTGAATTCTCATTGATTTTATAAAATAATTCTAAAAATTCTTTTTTTGTTTCCTAAACAGCTGGAGTCCAACATTAAATAGGCGTGGCCATTTTTACCCAAAGTTGTCAATTTACAAATAACAAGTCACCTGTCTTGAATAAAAAAAGTTTAACTACAGCCAACCTACGTACAATTAAAGCAATTTGAATGCTTAGGTTCCTTCCATCAAGTCATTTAACCATAATAACATCTTATGTGTATGTTTAGTATATATTCCAGAGAAAACCATAGAATTATGAGCAAGCCCCTTTAAAGTGAAACTTCTTGCTTAAATTTGTGCTCCTTCCCCCTGTAGAGGAGTGCTTGTGGCCACTGGACCACTCTTTAGATCCCATTTAAGGGCATTACATGTAGGTGGGCCCAATAACTCTTTTGATTTAAAAATTCATCATGTGGTGACTTAAGGACTTTTTGTTTGTAAGATCAAGCATGGGACTCTCCCAAGCCAACCTCTTCATAACAAATCTCTTCACATCAGGTCCTGTCTCATCTTCTGAGACCTCACTCTCGTCAGAGCTGGTCTACTCTATGGTGAAGAATGTTTTTACATGTTGGTTTTTGTCATCATCCCAGTTCAGGAGCTCAATGGCAGACACCGAATGAATAATTTTCTGCAAAAAAGAATGGGGATTAATACACATATATGTACTAGTCAAAAAAAGCGTTGCTTGCACAAAGGAAGTATTGCAGCAGACCATATTATATAAAAAAGGTTAGACAAACTGCTTTTTAAAAGAAAAAGAGATGAAGTGCTCTTGTGTTTTGGTTACGGCATTAGAATCTGGGCTTCAATATTGCCACAAACACAGAGTTCTGGAGCAGTCCAGCATATTGTAAAATCTGAATCTTATGAAAAGAGCCTACAATAATGATTGCAATATGTGTTTCTTTACAATTGCTTGCCCAAATCTAAGATAGATTTCTTACCTCTCTTAACCCTCCCTGCCTTCTGCGCACAATTGTGTGCTCCAGTTTTCCTGGAACCCTTCTCCACTCTTTAGAATCCGTGAGACTTCTCAAGTAGGTCAAATAGGCAACTGCAGCCAAAAGAAAATGATTAAAATTTATTATCAGGACTCTATTGGGGACAAAATTACCAACAGTCTTAATCACAATAACTACAGAATTCCAGTTAGAGAATATTAAGTCAAAACTGTAAAAATACGAAGGAATCAATACAAAATGTAATACTGGTAGCAAAACTATCATTATTATAATTGTAATGGGAGTTTACCTCTGAGCTGTGCAGGAGACCATGGACATCTTTCAACTCCTCCACAGTCACTGTTTACAGCTTCTGCTACAATGCCAAATGCCTCCTTTTCCTCACTGAGGTTGAACTAGAAATTAAATAAATTAATCATTCAGGGCCACCTACATGTCTATAATTAGTTTTAAATTTAAAGATCTGAGCCTCAGCCTCAGCAATGGTACTTTTGAAAAAAAAACCACACCATCAGTCATCATCAGGCGAGAAAGAATGGATCTAACAGGTACATGTAGTTCTACCAAACTCACTTTCAACAAATAAACCACTAATGAAAATGGTTGTGAAATGGATTTTGAAGTAGCTTTGAAAATATTGTAATACTTATATTATCAGTTGGTGTTGTAGGCATTTAAAAATTGCTAGTTAGCTTACACTACAGTGTAACCAGAAGATAAAAGATGAAATCCTTGAAATAAAAGATAAAATCCTTGGAAACTTGCATCATCATCCAGCAAACATTTATATATTCTGCAAAATTCTGTCTACCTTGCAATTTAAAAAACAGGTGTTAGTCACCATATATACATGTACATGTACCAGACAAGTGAAACATTTCTCAAGTCTCTAAACAATAGCCTGACAATGAACAATATGGAGGCCAGATTTCAAGGATGGAAATACAAGATTTTAATTTATGAAGGAGGAATTTCAAGGGACTGACTGTCGTACAGGGAGGGAAGAATTTCTTTTGTCATGCCCCCAAAGTATATAATTTCTGGTAACTGTGTTGCTGTACAACAGGCATAGTCAATCAGCAAAATCGATAAATAAACATGTATTCAATGGCAATTGATACTGATTGACATCAATTGTTATCGAGATTATTTTGACAAAATTATACAGTATATATTATGGTTTCACTGAGTCAATTTATCATAGCCTGAATATTTTATATAAATTATCATTGACAACTTGCAATTTATTCGCGAGACAGTTGATAAATATCTGACAATTTTTACTAGGCAAGAGCCCGGTAACTTACATGTGTATGTTCATGTAGTTATGGTCTCACTTCCAGCAACATGTAGGTACATACAGCAATATTTCTAAAATATGAAGCAACAGTTAATACAGTGTAAGCTTAAATTTGTATGTAGATATAGATTGAATTTCACTTTACAAAGTACAAGCATGAAAACTTTCCTGTAATAAAGAAAGGTCTACAATAGGAACAAACAGAAAGGTTTGCATTCTACCCTTCTTAGCTTTACCATTGAAAGTTAAGCTTACAGCCACAAGTTAAACTTACTCGTTTTCGTATAGCACCACAAATTGCTGCATTTATTGCTTACCTGCTCTCGCTGCAGTTGTTGCAATCTCGCACCACCATAGTGATGTCTTGAAGAGCTGTCTGTGGCCAAAAACTTAACTATGAAATCGCAAGGACACAAAAATGGACTTTGCCCAGCCAAACCAAAGTTCAAGCATGATCAAAAGATCAATCGACGCTTGTGCTTAGCTTACTTCAACATTTTCACACCTTCAAAGGACGCCAGAAAATGGCGCAAAAACCATGAGAACCTGGCACCTAATGTAGAAAACGGCTGATAGGAGGCCTGTTTTAGGTTTCTTCTCTGGAGATGGTCCACTTATATCGGTTGGAATATTCCGGCCAAAATTCGCTCTCATTTTTTCCAAACCCGTGCTCTGCTCTAATTAGGGAATTTGGAAAAGGAGTATACAATGGTAAGAGTTGTTTCTTTTGGTTGGCCCGGAAAAAGGTTGTTTCATTTTCATCGGGTATTCTCTCTAATCTGTATTCCACTGATCCTTTTCGTGTTCCATTAAGGGGGTTAAAGATCGAAGGGCCTAAAGAAATTGAAAGGTCCAGTAATAACTGGACTATCATTAGTTTTATTTTAAAGGACCATAAAGAACAGTGTGTAAAGATGCTTATCATATCTCTTAGTTAGTATGCGCATTGTCATTGGTGAATTTAGCAGGCCGTACTCTCCTACGGACCACTAAAATTGATTTGTGGTTTATTGCCAAGTGTTAGGCAAGTTATATTTTATAGCAAGTAAAAGTTTAAAACCCTTTAAAACGTTCTTCTACTCTAAATTGTGTATCTAAAATGATTTCAAATTGACTTGTTTTGCTTTAGAAATTTGAAGCTGTTTCGTGTGAATACAAATTGTTCCCGAGTAGAGATATAATAAATATCTTACTAACCTTGCTTTCTTGGTTAGTAAGAGGTATGTAAAGACAGTTAAAGATACGTAAATAACAGTGTGTCGGTAAAGATGCGTAAAGAAAGTTAAGGGTCAGTAAATAATAGTGTGTTGGTAAAGATGCGATAAGACAGTAAAAGATCCGTAAATAACAGTGCGTCGGGAAAGATTGGTGAAGACAGTTAAAGGTTTGTAAAGAACACTGTTTGAAGATGCGTAAAGAGTGTTAAAGACGCATAAAGTAATTCTGTATTTCTATCCACGATGAATAAGGCATAATTAGTTGAGTTCTTTGAGTGTTTCTCAAAATAGAAAGTAGTAAATTATATCCATCTAGATCCTTACCCTTTACGATAATTTAATATTCTTTAAGCAGTCTTTACGCGTTCTCTGAATTTACGCAACTTTACAGAACTCATTTCTTGTCCGTAAGATGTAAAGATCTGTAAATTTTGGATTTCATGCTGTGCACTTATCTCCTCTTCTGTTATATAAATAATTTAAAGACAATGTGGATACCATTACCTTAAGCTTAGGAAACCTTGCAAAAGTTTTTCATATTGGCATTTCAATTTGTGGAAAAGTCATGAATCGAAAAGACAAAAGGAAAATTGTTTGCGATGCCCTAGAATGCCAGTTGACAGTAAAATGCTTGTGATTGTTTACAACTGGATTTTTAATTTGCAAAGGTAAATTTGCGGTATGAAGGAATAATTATGCAGTTTAAAGGAGAAGGTCACTCCCGACGCATATTTTTTTTCTCATCACCAATAAAAAGTATATATTGAGTTTAGTTACTGAAGTTTCGGCTTCTACAGTGGATCAATCTTGGCTGAGGTTTCTGCGTGGACGAAACAGCCGTGAGCATGTTGGGGCCCACCACAGTTGCTGCAGCGATAAGTGAAGCGGCAGGAAACTGATTTGGCAGAACATCTACCTCTGTTCCATGATTGGTAGATGACCTGTGAAGACGTCACTCCAGATGGTGCGGGCAAATTGTTTAACAGACCATCAGTTCAACCACGTGCCAATGCCCCAGCAGTGCAGAAGCTGTACAGTTGTACATTCATCGTACACTAGCCAACCTTGCCCAGTAAATTGCTAGTGGGTACGTAAGATAAGCAACTTGTAAGAAATGAGATCAAGATCTCTCCAGCGATGTGGGAAGTGCAATGTCAGAATCATTGCGAAAATGGTGAAGGCTTCCGAGCACATTCCAATATCCTCATCCTGTCACCCATTTTTTTCATAGAGGGTTTAAGACAAAATGCCTATCCATGAGTACTGTAGATTCTGGTTCCGCATGTACAATGTTGGCTGATAGCAAATCGCGTATTTTGTGTCCAAAATCTGGATAATCGTTTTAGCAGGAATTGGCAAAAAGCCAGGACCTACACCAATGGCAGGCTGGAAAGCGAGGTGTTGACTCCAACAGGCAGGGAAGAACCAAGTGACATCAAAGAGGTTGGGAGAATGGCTGAGTGTGGGGCCGCAAAAGTAGAAACACAAGATGGAACAACATAATTGGGCCTGCATTGTGAAGATGAAGGTAGTGTGTTGAGAGGAGATAAAGGGAAACCTGTTCCTGATGCCAAAAATGTTTCCATGTGAGCGCCTAGTTCTTGGGAAGGAATGCCTCCTGGTATGGAATTTCACATTGGAGAAGAACTCGCTAGCCCAGCCATAAGCGTCAAACTGTGGCCTGTTCAGAGGCCAGGGCAACCTTTATGGCGTTGATCACCACGTCAAAAAATGCCGGGTCAGGAGCGGCCTGTAGAGAAAAAAAGAAATCTGCCAAAGGTGTCGACACTCGAGGCACCACTGGAACTACAGAGTCAATCATCATGTTGGTAGACAAAGAATCAACATCTGAGGTTTCCGAAGCCAGCAAAGAGTTGCCAAAGAAACTAGCTGACGTGCTGTTGTTTTGTTTGGCGTGGAGTAGTCAATGCAAGAAAAGAAAAGCTCCGTAAATATAGGCAAACCATTGTAAATGACCTGAAAGGCCAGTAAGCAAGCAAGCAGAATGGACGAGGAGCCCTTGCTGACCTTAAAAAGGCTGCCCCAAGCTGCGCTTAGGGGACGAGCGCTGACCAGCATTGTCTCGAGATTAACCTTGCCTAAATTTTATTTAGCTACATGGTCTACTACTTATTCTCCTTTAGGTTGTCTCGCATTTTCCTACTACAACTGCACTCTTCATTGCAGACCTTCATTAATTATCTGTGAGGGCACCTGGTCGTCTTGCAGGTTTCTGTACCTCTGCATCCCTCAAGGGGTATATTTTCACATCTTTCAAGGCCCCAGCAAAAGCCATTCTCTTTGTAAAGGCAGTAGCCATTGTCACACTTCTTTGGATTTTACGCTGACAAATAACTTCTTTTGCTTCTTGTTTCCTGCTTTTTTGCAGCCTTATAAGTTTGACCTTTTGTCAGGAGGAAACTGTAATATCAACAGGTCAGTTGAAGTGTTTATGGCAGCTTCCAACTGTAAGTTCAAATATGTCAGATTAATTTCCTTAATTTCTGGCTCATGAGTTGATCGAGAGAACTGTTTTAAACCTCTCTTTATTTTAGCGGTACTGTAAATTTCTCAGTGACATAGATGCTGCAAAAGGTTTACTCAAGTCACTAAAAGGTTGGCGTATATCTGACAGCATTTCTTTAATTGTGTTGGTAAACAATTTTAAACAACCTTCCTCCTGTTGTTGAGATTAAACATGGAGGTTAAATTTTTTGTTGTAATTAAAGTGGCTTGTGGTCATTGTTGGTCAACAGGGCATTTCTTTTTGATATGAAGGCAACAAGTCATATCAGTAATGTTCTCTGTGATAAAGACGTTCAGTTGACGCACAGCAGATCCTCGTGGAAAAGTCTTTCGTAGCGATGTGTAGCTGGTATTTCTAATATTCTAACCCAGAACCTCGACTCACAGTCTTTTAAAAGTCCCTATGAAATGAAATTTTGGCAGCATTGTCAGTGTGCTCATCACACAGGAAGTTCTCAACTGCTGAGATGGTTCTCTCTTTCATGCTGACCGCGCTGTCCTGGATGTCGTCACTTGAAAGGGTGCCAGAATAATCCACAAAGCACACAAGACAGCAGAAATTATTGAATGCAGAAAAAAGCATTGAAAAAATATCATTCCAAGTTGAAGTGCATACTGAGTAAAATCTCTATAGGCTGAATAGCAATTAAAAGTCATAAAACATGTATCATTAAGATTTATTTATTGAGTTAAAACCCACTCGGGAATATAATTTTGGTTTATTGAATATAATTTTTACTTCTGCTGAATATATTTCTAGTTGCTTGAAAATACTTATTGATTTTATTGGACCAACATTTATGGCATCGAATATTTCATGTAGGCCTGTATTTTTCAACTCAAGTGACATACGTTCAGACTCTTCAGTCATTACCTTTGGAACGCTATTCATTTGTGAAAATAATTTTTTAGCAAGCTTTAAAGTAAAAAGTGCAATTGGTATCCTCATTGAACATTTTAATTAACAGCAACAACAATGACAATAATCTTTATTAATATTAAACAATTGAAGGAAGAACATGTACAACTTGCATATAGCGTAAGCTAGTCTAGGCGAGTTGTGCAAGGAGAAAAAGAAAAGAACAAAATAAACCAATTTGTAAGCTTCAAATAACAGACTATGAATAATGACAGAAATAAACTATAGATAAAATACAATCATTAGCATCCAGAGAAAAGTGTGGTTACACAATTGATTAGTAATTAATAGGTAACTTAATAAACCAAGCAAACTAAACAGGCGAAGAGATTAACAGTGAATTCTTACAAAAAGTTATATAATATATAAATTAAGGGAAATCAAGTGAGCTTTTACCGTTTTGTTGTACATGAGATTTCTGTTCTCATTGAGCTCACCTCATGGGCACCAGTGTCCTGCATTATCATTTGACAGATGGGCCACCCCAGCCAAACTCCCAACCTGACGGTGTCTTGAACTCAGATGACTGCCTGCGAGGGGCAGCTTAAGCCCAGAAAGTGAACCTTGCGGTTTGCCTCCGCTCCATCCAATTAGTAACAAAAGGATAAGGGTAGTGGTGTTTCACCGGCGCAGCGGATGCTGCTCCCACTTATTCTACACCTCTCATGTCTTTTCACAAGGTCAGACTAGAGTCAAGCTCAACAGGGTCTTCTTTACCCGCTGATTCTACAAAGTCTGTCCCCTTTGCTGCGGTTTTGCTAGATAGTAGATAGGGACAGTGGGAATCTTGTTAATCCATTCATGCACATCACTAATTATTAGATGACGAGGCATTTGGCTAGTTCCACGTTTTATTTCTGGACAGCAAAGGCTGCCCACACAGACTCTAATTACTTAACAATGGTACTGTTCACATCCTGGGTGATTACAACACTCAGGGCTGGTACAAACACCAAGGCCCAGGTGTAGACTAAACATATAATACACACAAGGCCCCCAGCTGGCCACTAGTTAATTAAGGTATAAGCATAAGGATTTCACATTCAAAAAATGCAGCTCACACTCTTATTGACAATCCTTGATTGCTACATTTGATTAAGAAAGGAAATACTATAACTTTACTAGACTTGCTCTACTACTCCTTCACCTGTATGTTGTGGTACAGATTTCCACAACACATACATTCCTTGTTGTAGGCCTTCATTACTTCTCTGCAAGGGCACCTGGTAGTCTTTCTGGTTCCTTTACAACTGCATCCCTTAAGGGGTATATTTTCGCATCTTTCTAGGCCCCAGCAGAAGCAGTTCTCTTTGTAAAGGTAGAAGCCATTTACACAACAAGATGTAGCACATCATTGCTTTTACACTGGCAAAAACCTTCTTTTGCCTCTGGCTTCCTGCTTCTTGGAAGAATTACACATGAAACCTTTTCCTGAACGAAACTGTGGTATCAACAGGTGAGTTAAGTGTTTATGGGAGCTTGCAATTGTTAGTTGAAGTATCAGGGTGTTACATAACTGGGAGTGTTGCACCAAAAATGGAACTATAAATTTAAAACTTCTGACTTGTTTGAATATTTATGTGGAGCAAATTAGAATGTCCATGATCTAATTCACCTGCCAAACAATTATATTTATAAAAACCAAAAATCCTCAAAAGAGTAAGATGAATTGAGAATAACAATGTAGTAAAAAGTCTATAAAATAGAACTATTCATCCACTTACTTCAATAAAAATGTTGATACTGAAGACTTCATGTGGAACTTCCCTTTTACATCACCTGGCGCAGCAGCAATAGTAGCCCTGTCACCAACTGCCTCCTTTTTCGCAGACAGTGATACGCGGAACGGTTCATTGTTTTAGCAAAGACCATACTTGGAGGAATTCTTAAAATGAATAACACCGCTGAATGATGTGGTGCTTGGCTGCATATACCTTTTTTAAAAGGTATATGCACTTTAAAAAGTACATGTAATCCTTAAAGCTATCAAATAAATTATGACAAAAAATAATAACAGGAGTTACAGGACTGAAATGTGGAATCATGCAAATTACCTTAGCAGCTGCATTTTGCAGTAATAGAGAACTTGCATACAAGCTGATGGAAAACATACTGAACAACTGACTCCCTGTCTACAGCATATATTGACAATCTTTGATGATTACTACTTTTAATTAATAAAGAAAATGATAGCAACAAAGCGTGTGCTCTACTACTCATTCGCCTGTATGTTGTGGTGCATTTTTCAACAACACAGGCATTCCTTGTTGCAGGCCTTCATCAGTTCTCTGCAATGGCACTTGGTCATCCTGTAGGTTCCTTTGCATCTGCATTGCTCAAGAGACATATTCTCGCATCTTCCAAGGCCCCAGCAAGGGCACCTGGTCATCGTGCAGGTTCCATTACATCTACATTGCCCAAGGGGCATATTTTTTCCAAGGGCCCCAGCAAAAGCAATTCTCTTTGTAAAGGCAGTAGTAGCCTTTTACACAACAATTTATCATACTTCTTTGCATTTTACACTGGCAAATAACTTCTTTTGCTTTCTGTTTCTTGCTTCTTTGCAGCCTTATATGTTTGACCTTTTCTCTGGAGGAGACTGTAATATCAACAGAACAGTTGAAGTGTTTATGGCAGCTTGCAACTGTAAGCCCAAATATGTCACTTTAATTTCGTTAAAATTTCTGGCTCGTTTGTTGGATGAGAGAACTGTTTAAATCTCAGTACTGTAAATTTCTCACAAGAGTGACATAGATGCTGCGAAAGGTTTACTCAAGTAACAAGAAGGTTGGCATATATCTGACAACAATTGTGTAATTGTGTTGGTAAACAGTTTTGAACAACCTTCCTCCTGTTCAGATTCAACATTGAGGTTAAGAATTTTGTTGTAACTGAAGTGGCTTGTTGTGGTCAATTGTTGGTCATGAAGGCAACAAGTCATCAATTATGTTCGCTCTGATCATTTTAGCAATGTGTAGTTGGTGTTTTTATTGTTCCAACCCAGAGCCTTGACTCAAAGTCTTTAAAGACCCTATAAAATAAAATTTTGGCAGCATAATCAGTGTGCTTTTGGAACACAGGAAATTCTCAGCTGCTGAGATGGTTCCATCTTTCATTCTGACTTCACTGTCCTGGATGTCATGTCGCTTAAAAGGGGCCAAAATAATCCACGAAGCACATAAGACAGCAGAAACTATTGAATGCAGAAAAATGGTATTTAAAAAAAATATTTTAAGTTGAAGTCTGTACTGTGTAAAATCTTGATTCGCTGAATAGAAATTAGGATTTATTTATAGAGTTAAAACCAAAGTAGTGAATAGAGTTTTGGCTTATTGAATATAATTTTGCTTTTGATGAATTATATTTTTGGTTGCTTGAAAATAATGTACTTGTTGATTTATTGAATATCAATTTGGTTTTGAAGACAACCATTTATGACGTCAAATATTACATGTAAGTCTGTATCTTTCAGCTCAAGTGACATACGTTCAGACTTTTCAGTCATTACCTTTTAAACACTATTCATATATTTTGAGCAAACTTTTAAGGTAAAAAGTGGAATTGGGATCCCCACTGAAAATTTTGATTATGGTATAAGCATATAAGCATTTCACATTCAAGAAATTGCAGCTCACACTCTGTTGACAAAGCTTCATTACTACTTTTGATGAAGAAAGAAAACGATATCTATACTGAAGACTTGCTCTACTACTCATTCACCTGTTTGTTGTGGTACATTTTTCCACAACACATGCACTCCTTATTGCAGGCCTTCATCAGTTCTCTGCAAGGGTGCCTGGTCGTCTTGCAAGCTCCTTTACATCTGTATCCCTGAAGGGGCATATTTTCACATCTTCCAAGGCCCCAGCAAAAGCAGTCCTCTTTGTTAAGGCAGAAGCCATTTACACAGTGAGACGTCGTACATCTTTGCATTTTACAGGGGCAAATAACTTCCTTTGCCTGTGGTTCCCTGCTTCTTGGCAGCTTTACCTGAGTTAACTTTTTCTCTGAAATTGTTAGTTCAAGTGTATGTGTGGTAAATAACTGGGAGTTTTGCACCAAACATGGAACATTATAAATTTAGAAATTCTGGTTTGTTTGTTGATAATGATAATGATAATAGTAATTATATTTAATATTTATATGGTGCAAATTAGCATGTATATAATCTAGTGCACCTGAGAAACAATTATATAAATGAACACTAAAAATGCTTAAAAGAATAAGATAAATTAAAAATAAAAGTGTACCAAAAAGTCTATACAATAGAACTATTCATATACTTTCATCAATAAAAATGTTAATACTGTGGAGTTCAATGAGTGCTTGCCTTTTGCATCACCTAGTGCAGCAGCAATATAAGCCCTGTCACCAACTGCCTTCTTTTTCATGGAGGGTGATACTCAGGAAAGATCATTGTTTTAGAAAAGACCATAATTAGAGGGATTCTTAAAATGATTAACACAACTGATATGATGGGGCGCTTGGCTGCATATGGCTTTGAATGTAATAATTAAAGCTATCAAATCCACTGTGACAAAAAACAATAACTCAGGAGTTACGTGACTGAAATGTAGAGTCATGCAAATTACCTTAGCAGCTGCATTTTATTCTAATAGAGAACTTACACACAAGCTGATGGAAAACTTACAGAACAACCGACTTTGTGGCTCACAGGTATGCTGAATAACCTTGAAGCTTACTACTTTTAATTAAGAAAGAAAATGATACCCACAAAATACACACTCTACTACTCATTCTGCTGTATGTTGCGGCCCATTTTTCCACAGCAACTGCATACCTTTTTGCAGGCCTTAATTAGTTCTCTGCGAGGGCACCTGGTCATCTTGCATGTTCCTTTACATCTGCATTGCCCAAGGGGCATATTCTCGCATCTTCCAAAGTCCCAGCAAAAGTAATTCTCTTTGTAAACGCAGTAGCCTTTTACACAACAACTCATCATACTTCTTTGCATTTTACACTGGCAAATTACTACTTTTGGGTTCTGTTTCCTGCTTCTTTGCAACCTTATATGTTTAACCTTTTGTCTGGAGGAAACTGTAATATCAACAGATCAGTTGAAGTGTTTATGGCAGCTTGCAACTGTAAGCTCAAATATGACGGATTAATTTCGTTAAAATTTCTGGCTCATTTGTTGGGCGAGATAACTGTTAAACCTCAGTACTGTAAATTTCTCATAACAATGACATAGATGCTGCGAAAGGTTTACATGTATTTAAGTCACAAAAAGGTTGGCATAAATTATATCTGGCAGCTTTTGTGTAATTGTGTTGGTAAACAGTTTTAAACAACCTCCTGTTATTCAGATTAAACGTGGTGGTTAAAAATGTTGTAACTGAAGTGGCTGGTTGTGGTTATTGTTGGTCAATGGGACATTTCTTGTTGACATGAAGGCAACAAGTCATATCAATCATGTTTTCTCTGATGAAGATGTTCTGTTAACGCGCAGCACATATTCATGGAAAGGTGTTTCTAGAGATATGTAGCTGGTATTTTTATTCTTGTAACCCAGAACCTTGACTCAGTCTTAACAGTCCCTATGAAATGAAATTTTGGTAGCATAATCGGTGTGCTCTTGTAACACAGGAAATTCTCAGCTGCTGAGGTGGTTCTCTCTTTCATACTGACTTCACTGTCCTAGATGCTATGTCACTTGAGAGGTGCCAAAATAACCCACTAAGAACATAAGAGAGAAGAAATTGTTGAATGCAGAAAAATGGCATTGAAAATTTTTTTCCAAGTTTAAGTGTGTACTGAGTAAAATCTTGATACACTGAATAGAAATTAAAACTCATTAAACACAGGAAATTCAAGTAAGATTTGTTCATTGAATTAAAACGCAAATCATGAATATAATTTTGGTTTATTGAATATAATTTTGCTTTTGTAGAATATATTTTTGGTTGCTTGAAAATACTTATTGATCTATTAAATATCAATTTGGGTTTGAGGACAAACATTTATGGCGATAATATTACGTGTAGGTCAGTATTTTGCAACTCAAGTGACATACGTTCAGACTTTTCAGTCATTCACCTTTGGAACACTAATTCATTTGTGAAAATAATTTTTTAGCAAACTTTGAGGTAAAATGTTCAATTGGGATCCTCATTGATCACTTTAATTGATGCATGAGCATTTCACATTCTTGTTGACAAAGCTTGATTACTACTTTTGATTAAGAAAGAAAACGATATCTATACTAGACTACTACTCATTCACCAGCATGTTGTGGTACATTTTTCCACAACACATGCACTCCTTCTTGCAGGCCTTCATCAGTATTCTGTAGGGGCACCTGGTCGTCTTGCAGGTTCCTTTACATCTGTATCCCTTAAGGGGCATATTTTCACATCTTCCAAGGCCCCAGCAAAAGCAGTCCTCTTTGTGAAGGCAGAAGCCATTTACACAGTGAGATGTCGTACATCTTTGCATTTTACAGTGGCAAATAACTTCCTTTGCCTGTCGTTCCCTGCTTCTCGGCAGCTTTACATTTGTTTAACTTTTTTCTCTGGAGGAAACTATATCAACAGAGGAGCTTATGTGTTTTATGGGAGCTTTAATTGTTCAAGTGTATGTGTGTTAAATAACTGGGAGTTTTGCACCAAACAAGGAACACTAAAAATTTAGAAATTCTGGTTTGTTTGTTGATAATGATAATGATAATGATAATGATAATGATAATGATAATGATAATGATAATAGTAATTATATTTGATATTTAGATGGTGCAAATTAGCATGTATATGATCTAGTGCACCTTGTACCGAAACTGTACGCGGTACACTCTCACTCACGATTGATTCCACTGATTCCACACCACTTATATGTTCTTTTTAACCTCTTTAATGTCGATGTCCACTCCTCGATCTTTTTTATATCCG